>Ga0123352_10008224_pt1 | contig 16233 bp, 14 predicted proteins | sample TergutLab28metaG_FD_89700 | JGI IMG/M metagenome (GOLD analysis project Ga0123352, IMG submission 89700) | Labiotermes labralis P1 segment gut microbial communities from Petit-Saut dam, French Guiana - Lab288 P1 | ecosystem: Host-associated > Arthropoda: Insects > Digestive system > Gut ... | reverse complement strand
TTGTGATTGTGTATTGTGCTTCTAGAAGTGTCAGTTGTGACTGTATTGTGCTTCTAGAACTGTCAGTTGTGATTGTGTATTGTGCTTCTAGAAGTGTCAGTTGTGACTGTATTGTGCTTCTAGAACTGTCAGTTGTGATTGTGTATTGTGCTTCTAGAACTGTCAGTTGTGGTTGTGTATTGTGCTTCTAGAACTGTCAGTTGTGATTGTGTATTGTGCTTCTAGAACTGTCAGTTGGGATTGTGTATTGTGCTTCTAGAAACGTCAGTTGTGACTGTGTATTGTGCTTCAAAAACTGTCAGTTGTGATCATGTATTGTGCTGCTAGAACTGTCAGTTGTGACTGTGTATGTGCTGCTATAACTGTCAGTTTTGATTGTGTATTGTGCTGCTAGAACTGTCAGTTTTGATTGTGTAGTGTGCTGCTAGAACTGTCAGTTGTGATCATGTATTGTGCTGCTAGAACTGTCAGTTTTGATTGTGTATTGTGTTGCTAGAACTGTCAGTTTTGATTGTGTTTTGTGCTGCTATAATTGTCAGTTGTGATTGTGTATTGTGCTGCTAGAACTGTCAGTTGTGATCATGTATTGTGCTGCTAGAACTGTCAATTTTGATTGTGTAGTGTGCTGCTAGAACTGTCAGTTTTGATTGTGTATTGTACTGCTAGAACTGTCAATTTTGATTGTGTAGTGTGCTGCTAGAACTGTCAGTTGTGATTGTGTATTGTGCTGCTAGAACTGTCAGTTGTGATTGTGTATTGTGCTGCTAGAACTGTCAGTTGTGATTGTGTATTGTGCTGCTAGAACTGCCATTCTATCGCACTACTAGACTGTTTATAATGTCTAGTATATTATTTTAATTGTTTTCATGAAATAAGCGGAACTGCAGCACTTTATATCATAAATATGCTGTCGCTTGTGCCATGGAGTTACTGGTGAGTACCAGAACGAGTTGTTTTGTAGACGTTCTGTTTCAATATTGTGCTACTTATTTCCACGTGCCCTTGACACAGTTGTGTGCCCATACTCGTGCAGAGCCGGAAGGACGTCTTATCGTCATTCGTTCGGTGTTTGATAACGAAAACGGAATGCTCCTTTGAAGCAGAGTAAATATGCTGTTCTCAACAAACGTATTTTGGCAATTTCTTTTTGGTTATGGTTAAGTAGTAACTAACTCTATGGAGCAGGATCCTCCTTGAAAAGGCAATAGTTTCTCAGCAAGCAAGAAATTCCTGTTTTTTAGGCGCGTTCGCGTGAGTCGCGAAAAGCGCCCATTAGCTTCATGTCCGCCCGTCTGTCTGCATGTATCAGCGTAGCTACCGCTCAACAAATTTTCGTGACTTTGATATTGGGGATTTCACGGAAATCTGTCGAGAAATTCCAGATTCGGTTATAATTGGACAAAGATCTCGGGCTCTTTTTATATAAAGATCTGAGTACGTTTTTATTGTTGACAACAGTACGAAATATTTTGTAGCTTGACAACAGTGTAAAGGGAAACAACTGTTGTATTTCTATGTCAATACTTTATATTTTTTAAATCTTCATGAAGGCCAACAACACAAATGGAACGCCTGTTGCGTTTCAATGGCAACAATAGTTGCATGAATGCGCCACAGTGTTACGTTATGCGTACATTGCTTACCTTGTATGGAACGGGAAATTACATCACCTTGTTCACAACAGTGCGCCCCTTGCACCTGTCGTGAGCCAGAGTAATGCAGTCCACATTCTCCCATCCTAAATATCTAAGGTACAGTTTAATATTATCCTCTTATCTAGGTTTTGGTTTGCCAAGTGGTTGCTTTCTTTCAGGTTTCCCACCAAAATTCGGTATGCATTTGTGTTATGCTTTTAGAGCCTGCGAAGTCAACGGACCCAACCCAGAATGACGGTAACAGTGATACACATACGCTCACACTGGTACCGTCATGTTTGCAGTTTCCCTGTCCCATTCAAAGCGACTTACCCTACAATGTCTTATACATTACGTGTTTAATGCGGCAATGCTGTAGTCATAGTAACCATGACGTAACACTCGGGAACCAATGGAATTTCGCCGTCGGGTCACTGTATCGGAAGCACGCGTACGGTGTCCTAGCTTTGATGGGCTGGTACCGCGGTATTGAGTCGGTATCGCAACAGCATCGAACGAAGGAGGGTCATGGGTGGGTTGCTTTTTAACACTAATGTCAATGAATGGTAGTCATACAGTTGTCATTCTGAAAGGTGTCTGGATATCGGGTAAGTGACATGTAGGTTGCGGCGATATTGATTTTATGTTACAGTGTGAATCAGCTGATCGTGATTTGTAAGTATATGAGCGAGGACAAGCAGTCAGTAGCAATACATGCGGAGTTGTTTGCTTTTGCGAAATTAACCATAGATTTTGACGTCAATATTTTTGAGTGACAAGAATATAATTTTGGTTAAAATATGAAAACCTGAGTCACTTATAGGTGCTACGAGAATATGCATTTTATATTTTGTATGACAGACTTGTTCTCTTCAATGAATTGCAGTGCAAAATATAGACATGAGAGGCGTGCTACCAAAAATTAAATTTTGTTGTGAAAGGTGAAGGAATGAATGCATACAAATAAGCAAATGAACTAGATAAATAATTGTATTTTAAGTAAATATATATATAGAAACACATTTATTTGAAAGAAGTTTTTATAGAAATACAGAACAATAAAGTAAAAATCATCTTACAAATGACTATAATATAAAAGGCTGGATGGAGTGTCACAAGTCGAACTTAATGTAGTTTAATCAAACCTTTTAGTCCCAGTGTGGGCTTCATTTGAAAAGTTCCCTTCATATTGCTATTGGCACAATGTACACAGTATATCAGCGATGTGCATGCACAAGATGTAGAAATCAGAATTTTGTTACTAATGTCGTTAATGAGTTTGTGTGTTAATGTTCAGAAGATACTGTCATCGGTTCAGGTTTTATGTTTGCAATCAGGCAAAGCCTGCTTCACAGTTGTCAGTGTGAAATCAAAACTGTGTGTATACTTCTTTGCTAGGTACCTCCACATTTTGGGAGCTACCTGGACATTATTTAAAATTCTTTAATTGTTACAGCCTAGGGTTTTGCAATAAGGTAGTTCTGAAATTGTTTGTACACTTTTGCAACATGTCTCTCTTGTTTTTGCAGCTGTGGTGGACATGGTAGAATTCTTAAACTCTACACCAAAAGATGGAAATGATGGCCACCTACGTCACATCATGGGGAAGACTCAAGGCATTCTTAAATCAAGGTTTTTGTCTGTTATTGAGGGCAGTAATGATTTGCTCACAGGTCTGTCGTCCAAATTGGAATCTGCCCTCAGTCTTAGCACAGACTCTGTGTCAGAGAGCACAGTACCAATCACTAATGTGGAGGAGAACCACGATGTTACACATAGTCAAGCAACGACTGAAGTCTTCACTCGGAAATTACGGTTCCCACAGTTTGGTTCTGGACTCTCTTTCGAGGATTACACCACCATTGCCAGGCACAAACGAGACAAAGCATACTCAAAGGGAAATATATTTGAGTCAAGAAGTGGTGAAAATGGACTAAAAGTAGTTGGTACAAAAAACAGTGAAGATCATTCATGTGCATCGAGTGAAAGCAATAATGATACTTCTAGCAAGTTCAACCAGACAATTGAGTTGAAGGCAACAGGTCCAGACCCATATGATAAGCTCCGGTATAAAACAGGTATTGTGGAATTTCTTAAATTTGTATCTAGGTGTCTATGTGGCAAATCTGTTACATAAGCATGTGAATAACACATAAAACCATATAACTGAAGTTTTTAATTGTTTTGGAAGTAGATCTTGGTTATTAAATGTTTACAAAGTTTAGTTTGGCGTTCATTTCAAAACTAAAGTATAGAGTCAGATTTAAGATTGCTTTTCACAGAATTAGGTTGCTTTAAGAAGGAAACAGGATTCAGGAGTTTTTTAAGGTTATGGTGATTTTAGTAGTCACTGCCATGAGAATCTCAAATCTCCCACTTTTGTTTTTAAAGGATATGTAAATTTGTTATTGCAGTTTCCTTCAAATTTGTAGACTAGGGTGGTAAATTATTTCATCGGTGTTTGGTACTGGTGTGCTAGCTACCTTAAAAGTGAGTTTTATTGTATATTTTCATAACATTGTTGGCATGTATTGTTTAACTTGTTTGTTTACAGAGGCACCTAGCAGTGGATCGGCAAGTGATGGGGATGGGTATGGCCCAAGTACGAGTCTTGACTTGTCTGATCATGATGGAAAGAAATACTGGGTAAGATCTGGTAAGTGTAATTTTGACATACTAGGATAGGTTTAAAAATTCAGTAAGTTTAAATTTTAATCATTTAATTAGCACACCAACTAATGCACATACATAACATTTTTTACATTAAAACATTTAAAATTGCTCCAACATGTTTCGATCCTAAGGTCATCTTCAGGGAGCTACACTGTTCCTTGCTAAAGTCACAATTTTAAAAAACACTCACTGATTAATTTCCTTATATTAACTTAGTGCTGTGGCAGCACGAGTCTCATGTTGCATAACACATGACACACACCCACAGTCAGGAGCATTCTCAGTGGCGTATGACTTACACAATATGACATGCTGCCACAGCACTAAGTTAATATAAGGAAATTAATCAGTGAGTGTTTCTTAAAATTGTGACTTTAGCAAGGAACAGTGTAGCTCCCTGAAGATGACCTTAGGATCGAAACATGTTGGAGCGATTTTAAATGTTTTAATGTAAAAAATTTTATGTATGTGCATTAATTGGTGTGCTAATTAAATGACTCTACAAAATGCATGGTGCATTGATGAAGATTTAAATTTTAAGTTTTCATACTTTCTGTCTACAGTCAGCAGGCCTTTTTGAGCTAACAAAATTGGAGTAAAAAATATCCTCTGAAATCAAAATTTTCAACAGATTGTTTCAATTTTTAATTTCTTGCCAGAATAAATCCCAGATGTAACAACATACGATGTGCTGCCTAAAGTATTTCTTTTCTAGGCTCTTGATGGAACTATACTTGCATCCTCCACATTGTCAGTCTTTTTATAAAATTAATAAAGCTATATATTTTTGTGTTTGTGTGCATTAATGAAGCTTTGGCTGTCATAACAAGGAACTCCTTGCTCAAATAAGAATCATTAAGCGGAGGATTGGGTGGTTTATTCATAACTAGGTAAAGGCCTAAATTTTAACTAAGAGACTAAATGAATAAAATACTTCTCCAGTAAAATCATCCTTGAGTAGAGACTGCTATTCACTCTTTGAACTAGAGTCTGCTACTGATTCTGTTCAGAGTAGTTCTGCCAAAATTCTGTAAACCGTCCTAACCATCACTGCATTTATCCCCCAGGAGGTTCAGTTCTTTAATTCTGTCAACTACTGTTGTTTTTATAGTATATTACATGTTCTGAACTGCTTTGTCTTTTTTTTTTACTGTCAGTATGTAAATGTTATTTTCACTCACTTGGACCCAAATATTGTCCTTCATACATTTTTAGAGCAACCTTACTATATATCCACTCCTCAAGCATAAAGAACCAAGTTTCATATCCATGTAATTCGCCAAACTTTGGCGTATTGTAATACCACTCTACACACTGCAGTATCTGAATTTAGGATTTTATTTACAGTCTCCTTCTCATCTTAATGATGCATCATTATATTTTTAAGGCTCTGAGGGGTCAGTCCAGTCATGGGCATCAAGTTTAAGTTTCGACAGTCAGTCCGATGAGATGACAGCAGAAGCTGTAGAGTTCATGAGGAAGTTTGTTGGAGATCTGTTCAGAGAGAGCTCAGCTATACCACTCGACCAGAAATCTAAATTTGGGCAGCTTGCTCAGGTATTTTACTGTGAATGTTATGCATTTGATCCAAAACTGGACTGTGTCCAGTGTGTCTGAGACTTTGTCTGTGTCTCTCATGAGGGGTTGAAATGAGGAATGACATAGATGCCTGTTATATTTATACACACTGTTGCTCTTGAACTGTGGTGTCCTGTCTGAGCACAGGCCATTCAGGTAACATTGGTCAGAGAGTGATGGTCAGTCACCACACATAGGCTGTGTTGCTCAACCTGAGCAATCTGAGAAGCCAGCTATTGTTGCTTCCTCCATCTTATGTTGTACACCAGCCCTACTTTGTTGGAGTTATGATAGTAGCTGGTTTCCAGCTGTCATTAAATGTTGAGCCTCTCTCCTTTCGAGGGCTCCGAGTATGTGTTAAATGTACCTGATTAAAACAATATTTAGCTGAATTCAGTTAAAATAAAACTTGTATTTTTTATGTGTTGTGTAGCATGAGGCTGGCAGATTATGGTTCGCAAGGTTTGTGAATGCTCAACGTGTCCACAACAAGAAGGTTGATGAATCTACATTCTATAGTCTGGTGCAGTACTTTGCCATTGTATTGTTTGAATGTGCGGATGCTGATGACTTCTCACCAGCCAAATCTCTCATGAATATGTGCTTCACATTCTACCATGAAGGTAAAGTACACATAACATTTTAACCTTTTTTGCACCCCCGTTTATACTAGTTTTCCAACATACGGGCTAAAATGCCAGATCTATGTTTTTTTTAACATCATTATTTTACTTATTAATTTAAGAGAATACTGTACATAAACAGTGAGTCAAACAGGACACACTAATGAGGACTCCATGCTTCTGGAATATGAGACTGTGTCACTGGGTAATCAGTTCCTGAGCATAGTGCCTTCAACTCAAGGGTCTATAAGTCCAAGAGGACTCACACAGAACGCACCTGTTTTTATAAGAAAAATCAGATTTGTGGAAGGCATAAGAAATAGTTTTTTTGATGCCTGCATCACTTCTGTTTTTCACATACACCATAAGACAGTGTTTCGGAATCTTGACGTTAATGAAGTATAACAAGATCATATAAGCAGGCTTTTGTTTTGAATGACATATAGGTATATGCCACTAATAAACTAGTGGTCATTGCAAGTTTTCAGGCTTTCACAGGGATGGAGATGAGGTATCAGTTACTGTTTGATTTACACATAGCATGTTGAATGCCAACTAAGTATAAATGAAGAGACATATGTGCTAATTCACATTTCAAAATAAGTAATTGTGGCCATGAGTTTTGTATCTTGTAAGCCAAAAAGCAAGTGTATATGACTGTAAAATTTATTTGATGTTGAAACTGTTATATTTGGTTAGAATGATGTTAAACTAATATGACTTAACCTGACTATAAGTAGAAAGAACTTTCTTCCGTCACAGCTGTGCTGAATGTGGTGTGATTGGGGACCAAAACTGCATTCTGCGCTTTTACTGATTTTAGTAGCAACTGTGTCTGTTAGTCTGTAAGGACAACTGTCAAGTGGTCTCTTGCATTATGAGCTTGTGTACAGCAGTTTGGAGGACAGACTCCCCACTGTGAATCTGTGTGTGAATGCATGTCCAGATAACCTAGGATCAAGCAGTCTGTTAAACTGCAGTTCAGAATAAATGAATAACTTAACTACAAGTGCATGGCGTGACTTGGTAGCATGTCATCAGGGCACCAGATCTGAGCCAGTGTATTGGTTTGACTGAATAAATTGATGACACATTGAAATACAGCTGAAGCTGTCACAAATATGAAGATGAGATCTTCACTCTTCTGGGTTGTTATGCAGTGCAGATTTGTAGTTAGCTACCGATGCTTTTGGGACAACCTATCAATCCCATCATCATGAGTCAAGTCTGCTTGACCCTTGAAGATGGGACTGGAAGGTTGTCCCGAAACGTCGGTAACTAACTACTAATCTACACTGCATAACATCCCATGAGAGTGAAGATCATTTACACCATGGCAGTAGCCTGAAAGCACACAAAAATGAAGATCTTCTGTGTTATGATAACTCTTTAGTCTGGTAGCTTGTTACCTGAAGATGGAGGTTACACATTCATCCAAACTGTGGGTAAATACATATCTGACTAAATGGCATCAGAACCCAGAAGACTTCAAGCTAGATTATGTTACAATTCTTTAACACTTCTCTGTGTTAATGTCATGGAAAATCTTAACTATTCATACTGCTGCTTTACCCAATTCTTTCTCTTATTCTGCATACAACAGTATTTCTAAAGCTAAGCATAAGTGAAAACGTCTATATCCAATTCTGTGCATACAAATAAATGGCTGTCTCTCATAAATATAAATAATTGCATGCTTTCAGTGGATGTGCCAGGCTGTGAGCCATATAAGGAGTACTTATACACATACCTCAAAGACCAAACGATATGGCACAGCTTGCGCTTCTGGAATGCAGCTTTCTTTGATGCACTGCAGTGTGAACGGGTTCACAGACCTGTTGTAACACGTGAGGACATTAAGCACAACAGCCTAGAGGCTATTACTGATGAGAAGCAATACCAAGAAAACATCACATTTGGTCAGTTAGGGTAAGATTATGTAAATGTTACACTATTCAAATATTAGTTTTTAGTTGATTTAGGATTATTGATTTGTATAAGGATTTCCTAATCTTGTCACTTTCTGTGAATTTCCAAGAAACACCTGAAATTACTTCTGCAAGACAGCAATGTCATATATTTTTGTGAACAGTTTAAACACTTTAGCTGTGCAATGATGAAAAATTAAGTTGTGAGACTTGAGGTTCTCACAACAGTGTTCATGAAGATTGAAGTCTTATTGGATGTTTTTGCTGATTTCTTAAACGAAAAAAAAAAGTTAGTTCATGGTTCTGATCTGCACCTTTCCTTCAATCATCCCTTGCATACAAGGCAGACTGATTAAGTTATGAGTGATGTTGGCAAGTCTGATGAATAATAAATTATAAATATATATTATATAATACTATAAATAATAAATAAAATAATTATTGTATTGTATTGTTCTTACAGCACGTACAGCAGCTCTATCATTTTTCCAAAATCCAGCTCATGACCGTGAATCTAATTCACACATGATTCTAATCCACATCTGATTTTTTTGGCCCTCTGAAACTGTAAAAAGGTGTGGATTAGATTCAAGAATATACAGTAGTAAATAATTGCCAACATTCTGGGGGAGTGTGCTGCCTCTGTATTCAGGGTTGTAACGGCCAGACCATGAAGATGGATGCAGCACACTTCTCTGTGATGTGTCAGTTTTCCAGTCAACATGACATAACATCCAAGAAAACTGATAATTTTAAGAAAGTACAGTGTTTTCAGTGTCAGGTTTTGAACAGTTGGCAATGCTCTTATAGCATGAGAATCTCAAACATAGACAGCTGTTTAGTTTCTGGAGAATATTGGTGCAATTTTAATTGCAACATGTGTAAAAAATTCGTAAATGCTAATATAAATGTTATATACTGTGTTTTGTTCTCAGGACTTTCACATGCAACATGCATGCATTTGGTCTCAGCAGGGAGCTCTGTGTGGAGTTCCTGAGAAAGCAGTGCATTATTGCCAATTTAAGAGAAGGTCAGCCAAATTATGTAATTTTCTTTCACCTGTTTGTGTACTCAGGAATGTAATTAGAGCTTCTGTAACTGCAGTATGGTAACAGGAAAATATAAAACAATTTTTTTGTTTGAAAGCCTGTGATGTTAGATAATGTAAGTTTCCTGTAGATTTGTGTAAATGTAGCAGTCACAGGCACCTTGTAAATGTTATAAAACTGCAGCTTTCTAATTATCATTATTTGTGTATTAAAAGCTATCATAATTGTGTTTCAGATCAAGAAAAAATGTTGAAAGACAATGTAGAACGGATGTACAGGGAGACAGATCCATGGCGATAATTTATGGCTGTTCCACACAAACACACACACATAAATGAAGGGCATGAAATGGAAGCTGCATTATACCATGAGAGGTTATGATTTGAATATTCAGCTGGGTGGTGGTTTTTATTATGTATGATTGAGCATTTCATACTATTACAGTTTTTTTAGTCTTCCAGTGTTCAGTATAATGTATAAAATGTTTTCTCATATTTATATGCTATGCATACAGTTCTTTATGTATTCTTCAGGCCATGTTATTGTTCTGGGGTAATCTACATATATCATTGGCATACAATGAGGTATATGAAATGCTCAGTTCATATTTGGTTCTTTGAGGTGAGTCAAATGAAAAGTGTCATTCATTTATGTTAAGCCATATCTACTTACAAATGGTACTTCCATTTGCAATGACAGCCCATACTCTGCCCTTGGGGATTCAGGTTTTGTGTAGGGCAGGGAGATCTAAATGAAATGTATTATTATGTAATTTCAGATATCTCATTCATGGCTCACATGTACATTTGTCATACCTCATTAATTTACAAGGAAACAGAGATAACACTACGTAGTTACGTTTATGTGGACAGTTTTACATAATCCATTTTGAGCAATTTCCCGATGTCATGGTGGGCTTCTTCCAAGTAAATTATGACTAAATACAATCTTTTATGTTTTCACATGCATTTATTCAAGAAACTGCTGAAACTGAATTAGAAGCAGTTTGAAACTGAGTACTCTATTTCACTACGAGTACCAAAACTTTAGCACCCAACATCAGGTTAAGGCAATGACATTTAATTTTACTAATGCAGGATTCATTTAAATTCCAGTCTTCTGCAGCTTTCTTGTGAAGTGGTTCATAAAATTGTTAAGTTTTTTACAGTAAAAATTTGTTAGCACCTCGCCCAACACCCAAACTAGAAGACCAGCCCTTGTTGGCTGTCTGCAGAGGCTAATTCAATACATTTACAGCCACCCTCCACATCCAAGAGGCCATCCCTCCATCTGCAGCTTGAGAACATGCCATGATTTGGTTACAGGAACTCACTATGATTCAGTTAGTCCTGTATAATACATAGTGTTTGGTATTCAGTTAGTCCTGTAAAATACATGGTGTTTGGTATCCCTATGAAAGTAATATGGCTTATAAAAATGTGTCAAAGTGAAACCTGTAACAGAATCTGGGTTGGAAAACATTTGTCTGACATGTTTTGTATTAAAAATGGTTTGAAACAGGAAGAATCTTTATCACCATTGTGTCTCAACTTTGCTTTAGAATATGCCATTAGGAAGGTTCTGGCAAATCAAAAGGGCTTAAATGAATGGTACACACCAGCTGCTGGTTTATGCCGATGATGTTTATGTATTGGGTGGAAGCATATACACTATAAAAAAAGAAGCACAGCAACTTTAGTGCTCGCTAGAAATTAGATTTGTCTAGAAGTAAATACTGAGAAAACTAAGTATGTGGTCATGTCTTGAGACCAGAAGGCAGGACAAAATCACAACATAAAGGTTGGTAGTAAATCCTTTGAAAGGTTAGAACAGTTCAAATATTTGGGAACAACCCTAATAAAACAAAATTCCATTCATGAAAAAATTATGAGGAGACTGAAGATAGGGAATGCTTGCTATCACTCAATGCAGAATCTTTTTGCCTTCAGTACACTGAACTGTAATTTTGCCTGTTGCTTTGTATGGCCATGAAGCTTGGTATCTTACATTCAAGGAGACATACAGGCTAAGGATGCTTGAGTATATAGGGTGCTGAAGGGATATTTGGGCCTAAGAGGGATAAGGTAACAGATGCGTGGAGACCATGTAATGAGAGCTTTATCTGTTGTACTCTTCACCAGTTATTATTCAGGTGATCAAATCAAGAATTAGATGGGCAGGACAGGGTAAATATGGGAGACAGGAGAGGTGCATACAGGGTCTTGGTGGGGAGACCTGAGGAAAAGAGACCACTTGGAAGACCTAGACATAGATGGGAGGATAATATTAAAATGGATCTTCAGGAAGTGGGATGAGGAGGCTTGGACTGGACTGCTGTGTTTCAGGATAGTGACAGGTGGTGCACACTTGTGAATGCAATAGTGAACCTTTGTGTTCCATAAAATATGGAGACTTTCTTAACTAGCTGTGGACTTGTCAGCTTCACAAGAAGGATTCTGATCCATGGAGTCAGTTAGTTGGACTCTGCAGCTCCCATCATGCATTGAATTCTGGTGCAAAAGGCTAATAATGTTGCTATCGATGGAGGAATATTACTAAATATTATGATTTGTACAGGAAATTTGTAAGGTAATGATGCCTTTGTTTCATGAAACAGGCAATACCCAAGAAAATAATATGAATGACAAGCATGAAATGTTTCTTTTCTCATGCACACAGGCACATAACGGCCTGTATTACATGCAATACAACCAAGTGAACTATTAAGTGATATGAAATGCAGTGTAAACTTTTTATGCATTTCTTCCTACCGCATGCAGATGTAAACTTGAAATTGTTTTCATTTGACTCCCACTCAGACTTTTGTTCATGGTGGTGGTACCTTTAGTAGTAGCATATTAAAGACTGACATGCCTTATGTGGAGTGTAGACTTGGATTTATAACATGAAGAAAGGATGTGTTATTGAACCTTAAATACTTTCTCCAGACTGAAACCCTAAATCATTCCACTGTGTTGGATAAAAGAATGAAACAAGATATGTGATAACACTGGACATTTTTATTGAAATTGCCTTGCTTTTATGGCATTTCCAGTATGAATTCCTATAGAAATGAGTTTGCAACTTTGAGGGAAGTTAAGGTCAATTTAGAAAAGAGAAACTCATCACCATTTACTTTGGTAAATTTTATTGAACACACAACATTTTTAATAACAAACATGCAGCACATAAACATAACTCCTCTGTAGACCTAATATGTAAATTCAAGGAAAGAGATGAGGCAAAATTGTAAATGTAAAATATGACATGCATTCAACCAATTTGTTGCTGAACTGTTTTCATATATTTAGAAGTAGTAAAAGGTAAATCAAACAAGTCACTTCAAAAGTGAAATTAAAGTACACTCATGTTTGTTTTAAGCAACTAGAGATGGGAAACTGACTCAAGACTCTGCATAATATGTCTGTAGCCTCATTCCTCAGTATATTTCAGGATACAGTGTTACAGTATCCAAGCAAATAAGTGGAAGTAATAGACTGTATCATGCTTACTTTCTGCCTATCTTGCCAGCAGAACTCAGTGACTTGATATGTGTTCATGACAGTGAAGATTTGTGTTGTGGTTGTGTGGGTTATGACAACATGTACTGTAGTCTGGTGGGTGGGTATTACATTACATGCCTGATTAATGACTTCATTAGCTTATAAAACCATGAGAGCAGGTGTCTATGACTATTTCTTGATTATAACAGTAAAATTTTCTTTCTTCATTCTTTGAAGTTTGTTTTATTGAAATATGCAATTCATGAGAGTCATTCCATCTCAATATACTAGTATGTCATTGTCATTTAAAAATCTGTTTTAACCCTCTGAAGCATTAAGTGTTGACAGTATTCTAGAAAAGCGTGTGATTTAGTAATGTAGGCAGCTGGACGGGCAGCACAAATTGAGATGCAGTCCCATCTCTAATTGCAGTTCTGAATTAATAAAAGGAGAACACAGTTATTAAAAATGGCAGACAACAGCCATAAAGATGTTACAGCACACCTATTAGTATGCTTGTTTTTGCATTCCACATACAGAAGTTACACTGAAAATTGCATTCTTTATAAATAATATGAAAAGGGTTGCATGAAATTTTTAAATCTTTGCACTGAAGTTTGGTCATTATATTAAATAAACTTTCAACTGTTCATGATGTTTATCAAACACCAACAGTGGACCTTAAGAGAAGGATTAAAGATTCAAGTTTATACACATTATTTAAAGTATGACTAGATATTAGCAGCTTCTTGCTGTATCTGCAGTTTCTTTTTCATCAAATAGCTGCTGGCACTGTCATCATCCACATAACTCTTATTCTCTATTAGACTTAATTAGTATGTATTTTAATGGGCTATATTAATATAGTATTTACAAATGACAGCAGACTGTGATTGATATTACAGAATACAAAAGAAAAACTTCATGAAGTTTTACCGAAGTGCAGTATTCACTCAGGTTGTTGTATTAAGTGTGGGCAGTGTACAGAAAGAATCTGTGTCAGAATGAAAGTAAAACTATTCAATGCTCAAACAGTACATTAATATGACACAGATATGGAAGCAGTTAAGTTGAGCATTACAGTATTACATTAAGTGAAGCCTCTGTTTCCTTAATAACACTGAAATGTCTTTGACTGTATTTAAAACAATTAAAAAATGTTCTTAGCAAGACATGATATGTAGGTTTAACTGACATTTATAGAACAGAAGTAAAGATTCTTGAAGAGATACAAGATTGATGAACAATAACTAGTTCTGCCACACATTCTTATGCACTTGAAATTTCAAGACTGTATTTTATTTTAAGAAATTATTGAAACAAGAATCCCATAAAGTAATTCAGAAGGGACAATGTTGTTATTATTGCTCCATTCTGTTGCTCATTTATCACCAATCTAAAATCAAACCATGACTGCATACTTATAATATACGCATACTTGAAACAGTGGAACCACAATAACTTGTACAACCAAGTTTCAACATATATGCATTTATGGTTGGGTGGGGGCCTACATTAGCTTTTTTTCAAAATTCAAAGCTTGCTGCAAGCAAAGGCTACATAACAAAATTCATGGGATTCTGTAGCTTTTGACATTGCTACTGTTGCACTCTGAGTTTTGCAATTATTATGCACTACTTCAATATTGATACATACATTTGCCTCAATAAACTGGATGTAATTTTACAGAAATTTCAAAACACAGTTGAAACAATTGCTGCCTTTTGGATTGACACCTGTGAAGTGTGATACATAGCTGTACATCCCTAAAATGCCACGATGCTATAGCGATAAAATTATCGCAAGACAAACATCCGGTAAGACAAAATCATGGCATTATATACATATGTGGGCATGTCTTTTACATAATACAAAAGGGAGTGAGACTTGACATTTAAATTCAAGTGATGATAACATTTCAGAAACCACATGCATGTTACTCCTCCTATGTGCAATCTGATACATTTGGCACCAGGAAACAAAAATTGTGTCTTTTGGAAATAATGCTAACTACAAAAAATATCTGACTACTAGGAAAGACTACCATTGCTCACAGTTTATGTACTCACTGACCAATTTGCCTTGTCCCTAAACAACATGGTTCTGCAGAGAAGTCTCTAAAAATATCACAGAGCATAAGTACCATATTTACCTGAATATAAGACAAGAACTTTTTCCTAATTTTCCATCTGAAACATGATGGCGCCATCTACGAACTTATACATGGTCTGTATGTGTACTTTAATGAAAACTGAACGCTGTGAATACAGGCCATCTTATATTCACATAAATGTGGTATACACCCAAGCACAGTTTCACAACATATGCTATCAATTTGTACATCTGAGCAAAATGCAAGCTCCAGCTTGTTAGAATGACTCGGCATCACCATTGCGAAACGTCACGGTCCTCCTTTTTATGTCCTCGCTTTTTGGCACAATATCATGCATGGCATCTGGAGACCAAAAATGTAATATCAACATGTCTACTTAACAGATCAAGATCAAACAAAATACTAGCTAGTAGAGTACAATGGACTCTCAATAATCATTTATTTATAGCTGAAGCAGAACAGTGAAATGGAAATCACACTGAAACAGACCTGCTAAAAATTATGCCACTGATTCTTATGTGTGTCATCCCTATTGTGTGTTGTACAATTGTTTGGCAATGTTAGTGTTAGGACATATGGGACACATCCTGCCATGGATAAAGAAAAGTGAGTACACTACAATCCATCGATCAAATCTAACAAGCAATATGACACCACACGTACCCACACCACGCCCATGATTCCTGTTCACAGATAGATTAACCACACCTCCAAAGAAGCAGGCAGAAGAGATAATAAGAGAGTCAATAAGAGGACGCGGAAAAAACCCACTAGCACCGCACCATACAGCACGTACGCACCAACACGAAAGAAGATGAAAGAACACAATTGACAAAAGTGCATAATCAGACTAAGACAATTAACCGAGCCAATACAAAATAGAGTAATTGCACATATTAGTATAATAAGTGGTATAAGGTATGCAGTTACACCCATTAGAGAAATTACCTAAAATATACTAACCCATAGCAATAAGGAGAGCGCTCCAAAAAATCCTAATACCAATAGGTAGCATGCTAATGTAGCTTACTCTAAGTCTCGTGATACAACCTGAAGATGGCCCAAGGATAGGGCCGAAACATGTAGTTGTAACCTCCTATAATAGCCAATAAAACAGTTGTGTTAGACATAA
>Ga0123352_10008223_pt1 | contig 16233 bp, 6 predicted proteins | sample TergutLab28metaG_FD_89700 | JGI IMG/M metagenome (GOLD analysis project Ga0123352, IMG submission 89700) | Labiotermes labralis P1 segment gut microbial communities from Petit-Saut dam, French Guiana - Lab288 P1 | ecosystem: Host-associated > Arthropoda: Insects > Digestive system > Gut ... | reverse complement strand
TTTGTTTGTTTTTTTTTTTACTTTAGATGCCGGACTGCTGGCTAGAAGTCAGTACTCGGAAGGTCCTGCGACCGGCCATCTCGACACAGGTTTTTCTTGGTTTCCCTGTGTCTATGAGCAAATGCTGAGATGGTTCCCAACATTCCAAGTTGCCACTACATGCTTCTCATGTAGCTCTCCCGATTTAAATCTAGTAGTAACCAATTTCATGTTTTGTTTACATGTAAAATAACCACTGCCACCGGGTAACAACCCAATTGCAGTTAATAAATAAATATATATATATATTATTATCGTTATATTAAACTCGCTGCTTTACTCATGTTTCCAAAAGACTGTTAACCTTCATTGTATAATCTCATTCTGCTCTCACTGTGCCTGAAGTTGACATGCTAAATGAATAACCCCAAAATCAGTCGTTATTTGAAATTTGCTTCCATATAACGTCCATATGTGAGACTTTTTCTTAACATTATACTGCAGATACTGGCTAAATAAAGTAAGTCATCAATGAGGACTTTGAAAAAAGCTATTTGCGTAATGTTAGTGCGACAAACATTACCGAAAGAAAAAGAACAAACCAAAATATGTTTTTGTGCCGTGAATTTATAGACCAAAATTTTCTGATCGTCTGAGCGGATTTCATGTCTTACATACAAGAAGAGGGCTGTAGTGATTAATATTTTGAGACCGTTTATGTGCAGTCTTTACGAAAAGATTGGCCATCTTAACTCCATGCCCGAAAATCAGGCACAAATGAAGGCAACATGGACAGAAACACAATTATTGCACTCTTCATGGTCATGTATGCAGATGGTGACGATTATGATGATGATGATGATGATGATGATTCAAAAGTTGTCACTTCTTTTCACAACAGTAGTTTGACATATTGGTATCAGGGATTAAGCTCTTAAGGATGGTGTGGTTCCGATTTGGTACATGGCTAATTATCAATGTAATATACTGCAGATACTCACGTCTTTCTTAGGAGCATTTTTGCAACTTGTGAAAGTCATTGTTATGTGACAATTTTTCTATGTGGTACATTCGAAGCCACTCGGTTGGAAAAAACATATTTTTTATACACTTGTTTTAAATCCAATTTCTGGCTTTTGTTTTGAAATACATTTGTTGTTTTTCCTTTATTTAAGTAATTAATATGAACTATGGTTATTTAGTAGTAAGAAATAAAATAAAAGGTTTATATTTATCCCAAGAATGTGTAAAACACAGTGGTTTTGAAGCCAGCCTTTTATTAGGTCTGATAATATCAGACATCAGTCATTAACAATATTAATACCAACTTAGCCATTTCATACAAGATTTTTAAATGCTCGTTTGTAGTCTAAATGGGTTTGGGTAAAATGGTGTTGTACCCTAAGAATTCCATGTATCAATCTACAGCTATTACCATTACACTGCTCTAGTTTACATTAGAATTTTATACAATTCTTGAATACTGAATTCGTAATCGACTGTTGAAACTACTCTGAATAGGGAGGCAACATAACTTCTCAACACACCGATATCGATCTACCAAAATCCATGGCATCACGTTCCAGATCACTATAAAACTTGCACTACTCTGAAAAACTTAATTATCATGTAGGTTTACTTGCAGGCTAATGACAGAGATGGTAGGTCTTCGTTAATACATGTTTTACCTTCGTTACTTCTATTATTTTTTTTAAGTTCAGACGCTTTCATGTTTTACGAGGTCTACACTAATTTTTACGACGTTAAAATGCATCAAAGATTTGAGAAAGATGTTTCCATCTATGTTTAAATAAGGTCTTAGGTAAGTATGGCTCTGTAACTGTAAATCCCAGTTTCTTAATTATCCGTAACAAATGCTTGTCCCACATTCAGAACAGATTTGTACAAGTATTTCTATAGTAAAACCAACTAGATGCACCAATGTATCAAATTTACGACAGCAGTATCTGTTTGACAAGTGCTTGTTGCTGTATGTAGAGTCTTGAACTCCTGATGATGTACGGAAAGACCACCCGAAACATGTATAGAGTGTCATTCCAAAATAAAATAAATTTGATACATTGGTGCATCTAGTTGGTTTTACTATAGGAATAATAATACGATGCACGGCCCAATGAACGTCAGATTTATACAAGTGTTTTTTATATTTCATCTTAGTACCGGGTTTCGGGGAATAAGAAACGCCGCCATCCTGTCACTATTCAGTTTTAGTTGAACAACAATAAAGTCAGTATAATCTAGCATACTATTTCTCGAAAACCTCTTTTCGTTCTATTCTTCAATAACTGTTCTCACTCTACGAAAGCAAAAGGTTCATTGCCCTATTTATAAGCTGTTATGACTGGTCGTTATACTGAACCAGTTGATTCCAGCCTATTTTATCCTTTATTGTATTATACCCCCATGTACATGTAGGTCTCGCAAGAGTTTTTTCACGCGAGTTGTTAAATGCATGCCTTCCAGAACAACCTTGTTTAGCCCGGCGACAGATAATTATGGAAAGCGATTTCCATATACGAATATATTTTTGGGAGAGACAAAAATCATTTATCATTAGAGATATTTACTTCTTCTTACTTAAATTTGTCTGCAATACTTGTAAAATTAAGTATGCTTTCAAAATAACTTCCATAACGTAGAATTGATCGAGTGAATCTATTGTACGGAAAGGCTTGTCAGGCTGTTTATCGTTATAGCTTAAACCGTAACGATGTTACGTTCTAATATGAGAGCTGGAAGGGGGTTTCATTAGTTTCCTGTCGTTACCAGAGAATTTCTGCCTAATGTCGCACGGTAATTATTTTGCCCCTTGTTTAATTAATAGCGGTAGCTTTGTATGTGTGAGTATCTGTCTAGTAACACAGTGCAGTGTCTTCCTTCGCTTGTCATCTACTAATTACAGTAATTAACACACACACTCCCTGACACCGCTAATTAATGTTCCTTCAGGGACTTGGTCGGGTTTCAGAGTCTAAATCTTCTACAATATAACCAGATGTGCTGGAGGAAAACGTTAAGTCTTTGTCAAATATTGTAATGAGGTGTGCACCTTTTCAGGCACAAAAGTGCTTCTGTAACGTGGTTTAAAACGTGAAATACATATTTTTTTAAATTTTAAACAATTCATCGATTGATCCAAAGACATCGTCATAAACGTTCTTTTCTAACTGAACATGTGCTAATACTAACTCTAGTGATACCGTAAAATCATTTGATGTGTTACCCTGAGTATACATGAGGCAGTCATTCCACGCCACGGCAGCCTATTTTAAAGTTACGGTGTCATGCTTCAGTATATCCAACAAATTCTACAAAAGTACCCCAAATTATACTCGTACAATAACGTCCTCACTATAATGGCCTTTACAATTCATCAATTATTATATTACTCTATCAATCAATGCTACTTTACCCATGCTACTGAAACTGCTGTTCTAGGCTAACTAAAAATGAATCCGATTCCATGCAACAGAGGCGTGCTTGAGAAACTGATAAGTATCTCAGCAGTTCAAAATTTTTGCTAGTCTTTTGCAACACGTACTTAAAGAATTTTCACGTACTTTAGCATCACAAGATGAATGACTTTAATGGCAGTGTAATGCACCTTTCAGCTGCTCTGATGTTTTCAATTTTGCTCAGGAAAGGGAGAAGCAACTGTTTTTCTGCTGATCTGCTTATACATAACGTTGAATGGGTGCTTAGAGGAAAAATAGAAATAAACAGCTGTAAAGTTTGGTTGAATTCAGTAGATACAAAAAAAAAAGTGCCAGTTTTGCAAAATTTCCTTCAAGAGCCATAATTTATAAAACTGGTTTAGTTGATGGATTTTCCGTGGTTTCCAGAGCTATAGTTGGAAATTTTCAAGTTATTTCAATTTGAATCTTCAACGGCATTAAAATTATTTCAGCGCGTCTTTCAATTTCATGATATTAGTAAGAGAATTAGGTCTGGAAATGAAAAGAATTATCTGAAAGTGAGGTTACAGTCATCGCAATAAATTCTTACGTAAATAAATAGCTGTGCTATAGCGTAATGTTAGCATCGTCGGCTATATTCGGTATATTATATCAATGACAGGCTGAATGGCACAAATAACGGGAAAGCTCATTCGACACAATTCTCGCATTAATTCGAAACCAGATCTGGAAGGTCTGTACACTATCATAAGATAAACGTCACGGCCTTCAGTATTTGTCGACTGCTTTGTATTCTCGGAGTATTAAACCGTGTTATTGTAGTAGAATCATTAATCATAATTTACAATGTGGTATTACGGTATATTAGTCCACGTGATTTTGGCTTATGTAGGCTTATGTGTAGAGCAGTTACATGAGTGGAATCTGAATATTACACTTCTGGGTCTACAGGGAGTGTCGCTTTGCAAGCATTCCTAATTTCACTTCATGTGCTGTTATTAAAAATTTAATAAACCTAAGGATACGCACATTTTCATTGACTTAAAAGCAATTGTTTCATTACATTATGTATTTGGGGATATAAATTAAGTTTTCGACGAGATTAGGTCTCTCTGTCTGTCTCTGATTTCTATTAAATTAGAGCATATTGAATGTTTGTAGCTAATTGGCTGGATTCGACGGATGGTAGAAATCGGCCCATCGCAATACATATATGTGGATGAAAATTGGCTAAGAGAATTTGTATATTCTCCGAAGTTTTTTAGGCTGATGTACTTCGTCTTTCTCCAGATTCATTCTTATACTGTCGACAAGATAAAGGGAAGTCTGTCCAGTTTGTCACGCTAATTCCACATACGAGTACATCTTTCGGTCGTTTTACCAATAAATATTATTAACACGACTGTCACAATCGTATTGTTACCAATTCTGTAAATTCTCTGAACCACGCTTTGTAAAATCATATGGTTTTGTGTAAGGAATACGTTAGGTTCTCCCTGAAGACGGTGTGAAATACACCGAAACATGTACGAGAAGTGTGGTAAAAGTATGTATTACATATATAGTGTGCATTTGGTTGGTGTATTTAAAGAGACGTCTAGTTCGTAAAATTTGCTATTTGTAGGTCCAGTACTGGTTGATTGAAGTATTACAAATTGAAGAACAGCGAATCGAAGTAAATTTGTAACCTTTCATAGGATTCGTAAAAAATAATGTGTCATTTGAGGTCTTAATAGTTTGGTAGCTCCTCCGAAATTAACATTTGTTTGTACAAGCCTACATATTCAGATTATTACAACAGAATACGTTTCCATGACCATGTGTTTTCGTTCCACTATTTTTCTTATTTAATTTAGTATTCATGTTCCTATCATACTTCAGTTAAAAAAGCTGTCAGTAGTTCGATTACATAATGCCGAATGATAAAATTACCAGTAAGTAGTAGACTTGTAGTATGTGAAAGTGACGAACGTGCTTCAAATTTAGATAAATACCGGCATTTGCCTGTAGAGACAATTAAGCAACTGAAGAAGAACCTGGATAAGAATAACCTAGCTCCGAAAATATATTTTAACCCGGTACCTCCAAAACGTGAACCAGCATGCTTAGTAGTATTATTGAAGGTACTGGATTTAGTAATAAGTTTATTGCTAAATGTCGACTTCCAGTAGTAGGTGAAATGTTACCTGAAATGGACATTTTTCCAAATTTTATTGAATTTTATTTTCTACTGACAGCCAGTGTTTCGTCTTCGTCTTTCCACGATGAAACAATTTTTAGATGTGTGGGTCTCCTACCAGAATCGACACGAATTCCTTTGAAATGTATAGACGAAGAAAAAATATTATTTGGATATTAAACTACGCAGTCGTCTGGATAAAGAGAGACAATAAGATCTTCGAAAACTGGTGTTTGCGCTTTAATTGCTGTGTCAGCTTTCACTGTATGATTTTTCAAGATATCTCTCTTGTGTAGGAGAATCGTACCTAGTCTAAAATGTGACCAAGAATGAAAACTAGTATAAACAGATTTGGGCCGTACTTTTTTGTCTATCATGTCGTATGGCTTTATAATATAGAGCTGTTTGTAACCCCGTAGATCTGCCATGTAAGCCAGAGGTAGCGGTGGGCAGATAAATTGGCTGTGGACATCAGAGGCGGCAGGAAATTATACACAGTGATGCACATTACCTGTGTGTAAAGTGACAACATTTTTATTTGAAAACTGTAACTACGTATGTCATCCTCAGACAATAACTGCGGTAACTATAGGAAAGTGACTTTTTTTGTAGAATTTTATTGTGAAATTTAATACGTTATTAAGTATTAAAAATTAATAATGTCCTAGTCTCACGTTGGTGCACGTGCACCGGCTGGCAGCTCGCTACCGGTGCTGCTGGTTGTAGACCGGATTTGCCTGCCAAAGTAGAGGGACCATATCCGGTTCTTATGACATCATCAGTGAAAAACTTCGGGGTTCGTAAAGGTACAGCTGAGGAACTATAGCTTGCCAAGGGAGTTCCAGTTATATAACAGTGAGCTGAAGAGGGAAACGTTTTACACAACCTGTTAATACCGATCCGAATCTTTGTGTAGCATGAATTTGCTAAATCTCTTCCTGTCAGAAAAAACGTTCTTCGAACGGTTAGTGGTTAGTATTGACGAGTCATCGCATTGAACAAGCGTGACACATGTAACGATCACAATATCGACGGAGACACACTGAAAGCAAATGTGAAGTTGTTATTCTTCTGAGAGCACAAAATTAATGATACATCGTTGACCCCACGCGCTCTGTATAACGCCCCTACTTCAACAGTTAGTTGACGAACACTGCGGTTGACTAACAGTGCTGTCGGACACTAAGAGTCGTGTTGTTTATTGCAGTGCTTCGCTTGCTCCAAATTGCTTTTGTGTTGCGTGTTCAGTATGATCACATAGACTTACATTATCGGCAGACGGAAAAAAAGGCTTCTACTGAATGATGTAGGATACATAAAAGTCAAGAAGTAACTAATGTTCGCGCATGACACAATTGATCATTTAGAGTTATATATAATCTGACCCCGACGATTCTTATAAATCTAAATCCTCTGTTATATTTCAGAGGCCTAAATCTATACCTAATATTGTGAGTGCTGGGTAAAAAAAATTAGCCGACATAAGGTATTACTTTCGCTGATCACGGTGACCGCACAGTCTAAGGCGTAGGTCTGCGGCCGCTTGCTTGCTGGGATTTGCGGGTTCGAATCCTGAAGGGGAATGGATATCTGTCTCTAGCGGATGTTGTGTGTTGTCTGCGACGGGCCCATCACTCGTCCGCGTGTTGTATGTCTGTGATCTCGAAATGTCGACGAGGAGGAGGAGGAGGCCTACAACCACTAGGGCTGTCGAGCCATATAAAAATATTTTCACTAAGTATGATTATTTATTTATGTTTTGCTTTTTAATTCAAGTAACTACTTTCACTTACAGATTTATGGGAATGATATTGGCATGTTTGTGTCCGCACACAAAACAGTTTTACAGTTATTCTGAATGTGTAGAGGAAACTTGGCCTTTGGAGAAATAATCTACAAGTGCTTTAAAAGGAAGTGCTTTGGGGCGTTTCTTTATATATGGAAGATGAAATAAGGAGGAATATTATGGTTTTACATTGAGAGGAACAGACCGTGCAATAGGCTACTCTTGGTATAGGCAATGAACTTTAGAACCTTGAGGCTGAGAGACAGGAGAAATCGAAAGAACGTTTTAGTGTGGAAGCCAATTTGAACGTTGATGCAAATAGAGTAGGAAGTGGTAGGATAATACTATAATTGTTTTTGAAGAGATATTGCAATTGTGTCGAAGGAAAATGTGAGAAAATTGGCCAGGGTTTTTTTTACTAATGACGGACTTCGCTATTACTGATATTAAAATTTCGGGTTTCGTGGTAAGTGTTAGGTATCCGTATTCTATATGTCGAAATGGGACATTGGATAAAGTAATTGTAACAAATTTTTATGATAATATTTAAGCCTAAATTTTACTGTGTGTTTTAGTGTTACCGTTCATCTCGGTTGCGTGGGGTAGCTGAGACTTGGCGAAATTATATCTTATCTTCAATGGAAATATTACGCGGAGCTATCCCAGCGTCTGCGATCACTGCAACAGTGGATCCAAAGAAACACTTTTGATTATTTTTTGGTGACTTATTGCTCGTAAATAAGTGATGTAATGAATTTATTACAATCTGCTGACATTTTATGATTTAGCACGGCACGTGAAAGCGATCAAATTTGGCACGTAGGTTTAAGTTCACACGTGAAATTTAGATTAATGAATTTGAAATTCAAAATTTTCAAACACACATACGGAATTTAATTAAACACCTTGCGATACCTTTGTGCATAAATATACCAATTTGGAGCTAACAATTTTTTGTGTGTTGTCAAAAGTTTTTAAACCGATAAAGTAAAGCGTCCACCTGTCTCGGACGTAACAAAACGGGTCCCTGCATTCGACCTGACGTCTTCGGTCTGCCCTACAAAGAAATCTTCCCTCCTGCTGTTAAAATAGTTTCATTGGCCGAATCGTGAATTTTGACACTGCCAGTAGGCCGAATTTAATTTTTTGAAGTTTGAACTTAAGTGCGTAAACCAAACGGCGAGGTGGGGCGCTCAATTTGAGAGAAGCCAGGCTTGCAATAAACGAATATCTTGGGGATGGATACTACGTAACCGTCCACTGGATGAATTATGGCTGCAAGAACAGTCAAGTATAGAATCACACAGACACAAGGCAGCATGATCCTGCCGCTTTGAAGCGATATGTCACCACTGTCCTTCCTAAACTAGCTTCTCTCCCTTAATATCTAAGTCAGATGATGTTCTCTTCTACCCCTATTTGTAAGCCGAAAATAAATAATTAAATCTCGCAATCGAAGTGTTCAGGGTTTGAAATTTAATTGCTGAATATATATATATATATATATATATATATATACTGACACAAGTGCACCTAGAATGTTTTATCAGCCTTGTTGTCTCATTTGAAAATCTGTTTAACGTGGCGAGTTCTTCAACCCAACTCGTAGGAAGGAGGAAAAAATGAATTTGCAAAATTTCTGGAGGATGCGGGAAAAATATTTATTTTTAAATGGTTTGCTTAATATAAATTCTAAGGAAAAAAATTGTGTTTGCTCTAATGCGAATTTCAAATTTTTATCAAACTTAGGTAAGACATAAAGCAATAATAAACAGTAGACTATTGCTGGTGTGTATAGTTCAGATACCGAGGTATCTATTACAATATTTAAATAACCTAACTGAATTTCTCTGGCTTCCCTCTGTCTAAGACATGTCTCATTCAGTACACGTAGGCTGCCGCATAGGTGCTCATTGAGAGAGATATGGCTTCTCCATCTTTTAAGAAATTAAAAATATGTCACTTAAAAGAAAAGTTTATAAGCTATGAAAAGATTATTGTAGCTTAAAATAAGCGTTGTATATTTTTCTGTGAGACTTAATATTATCTAGAAACCATGCGAAAATTTTTCTTTTCAGTACAGTTGAGCAGGTCTTCATCTGTTCAAAAATACCAAAACGCAACGAGTTGCAGGCAACTAAAACGCTGAAGACCAGCGGACAGTTAGTGCTAATTTTTTCCTAAGTTAACATAAGTATACAAATTTTTTAGTAATAATAATAATAATAATAGTAATAATAATAATAATAATCGCCAAGAAGTTACTTTACAGTCATAACATTTTCTTTAAAACATGGCTTGGTTTATTTTTGCCTGTCAAGAGTAAATCTTCGCCTGCGGATTGTATTTTAAAATAGGCTGCACGTGTCACTAAGAATCTTTCATTAATTGCAATACATTTTATGCAAATATTCAGAGACGTAAATATGTAAATATTATAAGGAGCAAATGTGATTTTGGGCAGAGTAATTTATGGAAATTTGACTTAATATCTTTTTTATGTATGTAGCTTTCGGTAAGATAGCTTTTCAAAACTTAAAGCGCATTTTAAGTTATAGTTTTAATGGGGGTCATATGATACGTCCTATGTGGCTGCAGTTTGGGGAGAGAAGTGTTCAACTACCTTGTCATTTGCTACGAAATGGGTAGGGAGTACTGATGGAATGATGCAGACAGAGGAAAAATTCGTCCTATTCCAGTGAAAATTTACCCACCAAACATTCCGTGTACTCTGGTCTGAAATCGAACCTGACCGTCTGCGGTGGTCGGCCGGAGAATTTATTTTTTCAGTCATGGCACGGTCAGATTAGTTTTATGAGTACAGTAGTGGTAGTAATATGAGTTTGAGTAAACTTCAAGCTTGTTTTCATAATGCCACCCTCAAAATATTTTCAACGAAATTTTGGGTCACAAAGTAAATACAGATGGTCTTTTTTCTTGCCTGTTGACGTAGTCCGCTGTATAAACAAGATTAATGACAGTTATAAATATCTTATTTCAATGATACATCATCTGCTACTTCTATAAATCGTCACCTTCCAACTTCTACACCCTCGGCCGACTTCCAAGAGTTTTGTGTGAGTAAACCACGAAAAGCGAGAAGCATGTTTTAACTGTTTGGTTAGTAGGTTAGGATGAAGGGAAGCTGGCGCTTTAGAATGTCAGGCCGTTGTAAACCGTGCAAACATCACCCAAGAGCTCCGCTATCGACGTGTCAGTGACCGGCAAAAAATACTACCTTATCTCGATAAAAGCCCGGACTCTATCGGAGGAACATAACAGCGACCTCATATGAAGTTTTGTGTTAAAATACCGCTCGATAGCAGTGTCTTTGCGTGATTCGGATTGAAAAGTTTATATGGGAGTTCGATCCTTGTCTTTGCACGATAATTCTTACTGCGCTCCACCAAGATGCTGACAGGCACCTGGTCTGTCAGCGTTACGTTGCGAACTGGAATGATCATTATCAGCTAACGGAGCGCACTAAGGGAAGTAACAAAGAAGGCACAAAAAGTAACTAATGCGTTAAAAGGAAAGGAAGGTAGGAGAAAGAATAAGGATAAAATGGAAAGAAGAAAGAAGGAAAGAAACAAAGAAAGCAGAATAGTTAGGACGAAAAGCTAGAGGAGGGTAAAAATATATAGCGACAGAAAAAATGGAATAAAGTAACTTTGTAAACGTTACTCATTACAATTTTCCTTGTAGCTTCGATTTCGACTTCACTTGCATCTGTAGTGGACTCTACTGCACAACAGGAAATATTAATTTTTTGTATGAGATAAACAGACTTATGAACTAAGTGCCTTTCAACTGATAATTATTCAATTATATGACAGCTTACTAATACCATAAAGTCTTTTTTATGTTTATGGTTCCGTGCATCGCTGATCTATATTAATAATTGTGCAACGAGTTGCAACACAAAGCAGTCTATTTATTATTCTGCAAGTTCACTCTACATGTTTCGGGTGTCAATCACACCCATCATCAGGAATAAACAAAACTGTAGCTACCTCCCTCCAACGTGCCCGACCTAGCTTGGCCACTTTGGTGGGAGGTAGCTACACAAAGAAAATATGAACAGTACCGGAGGCTGTAGTTACAGTTTTGTGTACAGCTGGTGATGGGTGTGGTTGACATCCGAAACATGTAGAGTGAACTTGCAGATAATAAATAGACTGCTTTGTGTTGCATCTCGTTGGACAATTATTAATATAAACAATGAAGTCTGTATATTCGTAATTAATTTGGACCGAGCGAACTGTCACGAATATCGAAATCCATTTCCAACGTAAACGCCTATTTGGTTCCAAGAGCTAATGAAATACCAGTACTAAAACACACAACATACTTAACAAGCATAAAGAGCACTGAAATTTATTTTCACCAAAATACGGATTATCTTCGGATGAATAAAATGCATTAAATATTTTAAATAAATGTAATTACATGAAACATGTAAGCTATCGTACTCTTTCAACGAAAGACGGAGCTTTACTGAGCTGACAGTGACGTGTGAAACAAGACGAGCGGGGTACGTCCGTCACAAACTGCCGATATTCTTTCTTAACATGAATCTCAACCTCCCCATAGATCAGTTTTTTTTGTGGCCTTTAATTCTCGTTTCGAATTTGCTCTCGAATTCTCTTCGTTCACCCTCCTCCACTCATTGCAGTCTTAGAGCGGAAATTGAGAATGCTCGAACTATATGACTTCCTACACGCAATGTGATCCTTAACGGTTTGCTATATACGTATTTCACTAACGAGGCAGGATTCGTTCTTTCAAAAGTTTCCCGTAAGTCTCTCATGTTTTATGGTATTTTCTTTTTATGTATTTCAGGCTGATTGTAACTCTCGCAGTTATTCTTGGAATGTAACAAGTGACACTTCTTATGAAAGATCTTGAAGTTGTCGCTGTCTTCACTTGACATTAAAACTTCTCCGGTCATGAAATAAAGTGAAATGCCAACTTGATGCAACTAGGTAATTTTATTGATGTATTCTTAGCTCTACATGTTTCGGGTACAGTACTTTCGCCCATCATCAGGAACATTAGATGTTGAGTTGCAGCATATGGTTTTCTGCACCGAGTTTTTTGGATGGGTGGTGGTATTGAGAGTCGCTGCAACTCAACATCTAATGCTCCTGATGATGGGCTTATGTACCCGAAACATGTCGAGCTAAGAATACATCAATAAAATTACCTAGTTGCATCAAGTTGGCATTTCACATTATTTCATGAGGAAGATGCTGGTCAAAGAATACTCAAGTTCTCCGGTTACGTTTTTAGTAGAAATTTCTGATGAATTTTGTGTAACATTGTGTTACTTGCCTTCATGTCTTTAATTTGCCCTATTCAGTTTTAATTGAATAGCATAAATTAAAGATAATCGTTTCGTCCACAAACATGTGCATCGATATAGGTGTCCATAATTTAATATTTCCTGTAAGTCCTTAATATTTGTTTGTATACCAATGTGTGCACTGTGTTATAAGAATGATAAAGCTGCATAAGTTTGCTGTTAAACGCCAGTTCTTTTTAATAAACGAAAAATAAAATCGCAGGAAAAACCAGGAAAAGGCGAGAATTTAGCTTGGCTTCCATTAATCTACTGTATCTGCGTTGTTGTTTAAACAAATATGTATTTTATTGTTTGCAAGACAACAGTATTTGGAGTAATAAATAGAGTGAGTAAGCTTGGAGATCGTTTCGAAATTACATTGCCCTGCATGCCCCCACTATTTTTACATTGATGCACACACCAATAGAGATAAACGCCAGCTCGGGTTGGTTTACTCACCCAAGTAGCATGAGTTTCATATAGAGTGATGTGTCACATTTTACGAAATTCACAGACTATTCAGATACGTATTTCTAGCTCTCAAGATGACTACACTATGATACTTCACCCACACTTTATATAGTTCTTACTTTCTGGCGAAATTCTCTTTGAACTTTCGTAAGGAGAAGAGACTTTGAACAGCGCTAAAATCCGAGAAGTTCATGTGTTATGGGTTGATAAGTATAGAAATGTAAATGAGCTTGCTTTTATAAGAAAGTAAATTGTGAAATAAACAGACACATAAATGTGTGTTGCAATAAAGCTTACGAATAAAATAGGAACTGTAGTATAACTCGGAATTGGGGTTCTAACAAGATCTAAGTAATAGGTAATTTTGAAAAACATGTTTTATTAAATTATTAGTGAGTAGGCGCAGTAAAATAAATTCTTTGTTACACTTGTTTCGAAAATATTTTATATGTCTAATTTCAAGTTTGTAATACGTTTGATCACGGAAAATGCAAGTATCAGGGTCCCCTGATCTAATTTGAACAAGGAAAATTTGGAACTAGAGAAGTGTTTGCAAAATCTCTTGTTTAATGACAGCTAACCATTAAACTAAAAATAACTAATATTAATAAAAATTAAGTTAAAAAACGTAAAAATCTATATTTTATTTACACATATTACGAATAAGAATTGTGTTTAATATACACAAAAATAAAACCCAAACCTACGTGTCTTTGCATAAAAAAGTAACTTTTGAAATTATTATTTTATTTAATATAGTTATGCAACTATTCAGAAATATTTGAATGAACGAATCGTTGTGGAATAAAAGTGAAAATAGTTTTAATTGACTTACTTAATCACGATATTTAATTTATCATTTTTGTAGAATAATTTGAGAGCTCATTTGGGAAAATGGGCATTTATCCTAAACGTTGTTCGTACGGTTGTTCAGAACCGTTTACTTTTATTCCATGTCCCCGAATGAATTTGTCGTTTTGATTATGTGCTGTATACTGATGAATGCAGTGTGAGAATATCTCAGTTTGGTACTGGCAGAACGTTATCACTTTTAAATTAATATTTATACAGTTGCACATAGGAACTGCCTTCTATAACACGTTACTGAAGGAAATAACGGGAAGACGAGGAAGAAGAATTACGGAGCTTCTGGATGACCTTAAGGAAACTAGAGAATACTGAAAATTGAAGGAGGAAGTACTGGATCGCTGTATATGGAGAACTAGCTTTGGAAGAGGCTATGAACGTGTCGTAAGACAGACTACGGAATGAATAAATGCATGAGTGAATGAATAGTTGCATAATCTTAACGTAGAAAGTGCATGTCATAATTTAACTTTCCTTTCCTTCTTCCATTCCATATCGATGACGCCGTAAAAGCTTAAATAAATTCGTTACAAGTGGTGCACTTCTGATAGTGTCAGTATGCACTAGGATCACTTTGATATATAGACTATGACTGACTTGTTCCTTCCAAAGATTAATCAATTCTTGACTCCGTCACTGTATCAACTCTCTGGCTAGTATAGCAAGTTGTGAGGCAAGTAAGAAAAGATGATTGATCAGATGCAAGAGCTGCAAGATAATTTTGCGAGAAAAAAAATCTTGTGGTGGAGTGCTAATTAATGTTACTTACTGCCTAAACGCAATTGAAATGACAAATAAGGTTGCCACCACTTTCTTTCATTCACTTTTTTCCTCGAATTCATTGCAGTAGTGTCGGCCTGACATTATGAGTAGCGCATGACATGTACTTGCTTACTGCAGTAATAAATTGCGTTCTCGCCTGTTTGTTCGCCATATTTTCCCGCTAGTGGGGTGGGGGAACACATCTTCTGTGTGACGCGTGTTCAAACTAAACTAGCAACTGTGATCCCTTTTGACTTGCCTAGAACATCTGGTACCATTTCATTTTCTTTCCCCTTTTTTACGAATCCAATATTATTTCACGTCAACTCACATGTACCGTTTGCAATTAATAACAACCATGAAAAAGGAATCTTTCTGGTGTCCGAGATTCCTAAGAGGTTTGTCCAGCCAAACTTCGACATTGAGAGGTAGCTCCTCCATTTTTTATTCGGGCCTACTCTGGTTTGTATCTCGATCGAATATCTTTTATTTTGACAGTTTTAATTTTGTAAGCGTTTCGAATTTCCTCTTGCTTTTTACGTTTCCATTTTTGATGCACAGGACTTCACAAGTGAATGTTAATGAAATTTAGTCTTTTATGTCTGTCGTTATCGGGATATTTATTTCGGGTTTCGACTGTCATGAGAGCATTCTATTCAGATTCAAGTGCAGGTCTCAGTCGAATCTCCAGAGTGATATTCCCGAAGATACACACATCCAAAAGGCTGCATTAGGTACTAGAGCGTTCTAAACCAATTCAGATTTTTTAAAGCATAAAGCTCCTATCCAAAGGGCATCCGGGCTCTTTCTTACGGGGTCAAAAAGCCGGGGCATGAAATTGACCACTTACATCCATCCAGTGTAGAGCCGACCTGAGACATATGGGCGTCCCGGCGTGTAATTTGGCTCTCCGTGTAAGCAAATAATTTGGTTCCCATTAAAACTGCTGTTCTGTAAAATTTTCGGTCTAGGAGAGGGCTGGCGAATATTTCTGAGCGTGCATTTCCTAAGTGCGCATAGTTCTGAAAGAAAACTCTCGCGTGTAGGAACCTGGCCTTAATTGCGCCATATTTCAGATTATTTCAGTGACTTGTTAGCGCCCCTAATATTGTCGTCCCGGGCAGCTGTCCGGACGGGCCGTCGCTCATTCGGGCCCCGTATATGGATATTTGAAATGCCTAGATGCATCATTTCCTTACATATCGATACACAACCAATAGATGAAGAATGTGTTTTTATGTTATACCTTAACCTTTTGGTGCCGGAATTATTTTTTTTAATTTTTGCACACTCTGTATATAAAATGTGAATAATACAGGAACCAAATATGTTAGAATTATGAAACAAACTGCATTTTGAAGAGAAAAAAACGGAGAGTATATACCATGTTTAAAATATTCAGTACCTA
>Ga0123352_10008222_pt1 | contig 16233 bp, 11 predicted proteins | sample TergutLab28metaG_FD_89700 | JGI IMG/M metagenome (GOLD analysis project Ga0123352, IMG submission 89700) | Labiotermes labralis P1 segment gut microbial communities from Petit-Saut dam, French Guiana - Lab288 P1 | ecosystem: Host-associated > Arthropoda: Insects > Digestive system > Gut ... | reverse complement strand
TGGCCTTTGGTACCCAAGTTCGCGGGTTCAAACCCGGCCGAAGCCGTCGGATTTTTAGGGCGAAAAATCCTCAGCACGCCTTCCTTCGGAGGGGAAGTAAAGCCGTCGGTCCCATGTCGTAGAATTGCGGCATGTAAAAGATCCCTAAATTTACCGCAGTTCCACCTTTCGCTACTAGGATCTCTCGCGTCGCTGAGGAAGCAGAGGCACGTGGTGGCGAAAGTGGGAACATCTAAAGGCGGGGAAAAGCAATGGCAAATTATCCCCAAGAATTTGCTTAGGATGCAGTGTGCCAAGAGCCATAATCGGGCTCTGGTTCCTGCCGGACTGGCCTCTAGGGCTGAATACTAATGAATGAATGAATATATATATATATATATATGAGACATGTGTAGAATAAAAAATCTATATATATCAAGTGTGTATTGCTTTTAAGACTTTATTTCTCACTGTAATTTAAACTCTTACTAACAAGAATAGCGTGACAAAAGTGAAACCTTCTTGTCACAAATCCACACATGGATTTACATCAGTATTTATACTACTTATGTCCTCAGACGCAAAACTTTGCTCAACATAATTCGTGTAAAATGTTTTAGCGTGGACCAGTGTGCAATTTTTGTTACCCGATAACCATGTCTATCAAAGAAAATCTGCAAGCCTTGTAGAATTGCAAACAGTTGCGGTTAGACAGTCCCCGCCGGTGAGCCGCGTCATAAGTGTGGTGTTCTATTGGTTCGTATATGTCAACCTCTTCCGGTGGGAAGCTGAAAACATGAAGTCTTTCAGTAAACAGTAATCATACGCCGCCACATAAATGACGGATTATAAGATTTATATGTTTTATGCAACACATGAAACTGATTGTACACAATATTGACAAAACAAATTTCGATTTGTTTTAACGTATAACTTTTGGCGTTACTGTTAAATTAAGTGGTTTATCCTTACTCGTCGTTTATACCATATTTCAATATACCATTGTTGAAAGCTATCCGAATATTGTTGTAATGAAAGGGTTTTTGCATGCCGGTATACATTTTAATGGTATAGGGAGACATTCGATTATGTTAATGTCTAAATACGTACAACCATGATGAGCACACATGTATCATGCTTTCCAAAGGCATACCATGTACAGTCGTTTGAAATATAATTGTAAACCGCATGGCTCTTACGCGGGCATTCGTGTGGGAATTCATGAATTCTATCGCGGTACTCCAGTTGTTAAATTTTATGTTTTGTTGACCGTGCGTCTCGATATAATCGTGTAAAGAAAAACCAAATTGATGCACAACTTATTCACAGTATACTCGTATTTCGTCAACCTCTACATGTTCCAGGGGTATTTAGACCCATAATTAGGAGGTACAACTGTATGTATACTACAATTGGTACTTATTCTTTTTAGATGACTTTCTGTTGTCCTGGTTGGAATGACCAACCAGGACAACAGAGAGTAATCTAAAAAGAATAAGTACCAATTGTTGTAATCCAACCAGGACAACAGACAGTCATCTAAAAAGAATAAGAAGTACCAATTATTGTATACATACGGTTGTACCTCCTGATGATGGTTCTAGATACACCCGAAACTTGTAGAATTTGACGAAATGTACTATGAATAAGTTCATCAATTTGGTTTTTCTTTACACGATTACTCCAGTTGTGTTACACCAAACTATTTATGTTAGTATGAATTGATTAAGAATTGATTTTGGTGTTAGTACCTAATTCTGTACCCTTTACTATAAACTTCCGCCTGTCTCCCTATCTAACCTTGCTCTCTGTCTGCAAACAGCTAGATGATCTTAATGTTGTATATAACAATTGAAGCCTCACAAACACACACTCACGTGAATAACACTCGCATTATTTCCTCCCAGAGGTTAGCTCCAGTCTTCAGTCGTTGAGGAGCCTCGCACAACGCTTTTTTGATGCACGTCCGACCGTCCACTCCTGCTCTGTGGGCAGAGGTTCTTATACATTTGTTGGCACGGAAATCTTGCAACACGTGTTACAATATTCAGTATGTGTTCGTGCTTACTATATTTTGATACCGTGTTGGTGTTTACTGGCATTTCTGGGAAACTGAAGTTTACATTTCAAAGGTCACTTTTACCGTAAAATTGGTAACAATGTACATGCTACCCCTGAAACATCGGTAAATATAATTATAAACGGTGCCATGAACCAATTGTTAAGAAAAAAAATATTCACCACCACAAAAAATCTCAGCACAAACCCTAATGGATTACTATGAGATGCGTCCAAATGTATAGCCTTCTGTTCATTAAACTGCAGCACTTACCCTACAATATGGATTACTGCGTGAATGTTTTGTCTCTACAAATTTCCTGCTGGAAATTTAGGCTAAAAGCTCCTTTAAAATAATTGCCTGAACTTCTAACATCGAATTTTATGTAAATCTGCTATAAAACTTCAATTTCTAGCTCACAGAAAACAGCTTTTGTAAATATTAGAATTGCCAACCACTTAATGTTTCTTTTTTAGAGAGCTAGCCGGTGTCTGGTGTGAAGATCGTGCAAAACAGAGACACCTATTGTGACGAAATACAGGATTTCGTGATGTTGCGGAAGGTGGTATATGAAGTTACCACGCCCTTAAAATGTTATGAAGGAACAAATCCCAGATTACGAATTTCTCACAACGGGAAATTCCGTAATGTTAGAGTTTCGTGATAAAATCATGGACTGTTACACAAATATTCACGGTTTATACCGTGCACTGTACCACATTTCTTACAAAGAACACGGTACGTACAGTGAACATGATCCATGACAAATAGACTTGTGTGACCATAACTTGTCTTAAACTACTATCGATAATAACATCGTTTAGTAGAAACTCTACACAATCATCAGTAGTTGTCAAAATTAGTGTCAACCTTTGAAATAAAGAACATCCGTGGTTAAAATCTGACCTGATGTGACGTGACAGTGGGGCGGAAAATGAGATAGATACTGAGGTAAGAGTGTCTGAAAACGATGGAAAACCTTGTAAATAATGTGTTAAAATACTGAAGACACACCTCTTAACTTTTATCTTAAGATCATTGTATTCCAAATTTTAATAGCTACTACAATAAATTATATTTAGTATGGTCTGTAATAAGATCATAGATATCTTATCTGAGGATGGTAGATCGTGCCAGAACACAAATTCGGTATGGAAAAGTGAAAGTATTTTCACTATAATTGTCGTGTGTGACTGAAACCTACATTGTACATAATTCCCCTTAATTTATCGATCATTTTTCCGTTATAAAGTGTGGTATAATAGAAGGAACCCTGATGAAAGCATAGTTTATCGTTAGCCGAACCATAGAAGGGAGGATACTATTAAAATGTTTTTAATAGTGAAGGAAGGTGAGGATGAAGATTCAGATCTTCTAGCATATGACGCCATGTTGATAAACATTTACAGAAGTTCCTGGGGACATGTTGCCTCAATATTTAGAGCGTCGGCTGTCCCGCGATAGCGTTCAATCTTCATCAGCAAATCTGCGAAACACTCAGATCTGACTCACAGCATTCTGTAGACCACAGCAAGTGTTCCGCTTTCACGTGTAGGATAATTGATATTTATGCTCTGTAAGACTCGTGCAGTTTCTGGATCAGCTATCAGATGGTCAAGGTGAGCTCGAATCTATGCAGCTGAATTTTTCTGTCACGTGTAAATTATACCTGTATTGATGCTACTCACATGTAAATTATACCTGTATTGATGCTACTCACGTGTAAATTATACATGTATTGGTGCTACTCACGTGTAAATTATACCTATATTGATGCTACTCACGTGTAAATTATAACTGTATTGATGCTACTCGCGTGTAAATTGTACATGTATTGATGCTACTCACGTGTAAATTATACATGTATTGATGCTACTCACGTGTAAATTATACCTGTATTGATGCTACTCACGTGTAAATTATACCTGTATTGATGCTACTCAGTGTAAATTATACCTATATTGATGCTACTCGCGTGTAAATTGTACCTATATTGATGCTACTCACGTGTAAATTATACCTATATTGATGCTACTCGCGTGTAAATTGTACCTATATTGATGCTACTCACGTGTAAATTATACCTATTTTGATGCTACTCGCGTGTAAATTATACCTGTATTGATTCTACTCACGAATTCATCGCTGTCTCAAGCCTCCTATACAGTTCCCGCCTCTGATGTCGAAGTAACAAAGGTGACGCCCTGTTTCTGCGAGGACTGCAGAGAGTGTGATTTGGCATATCCAAAGCAACAGCCCAGTTCATTCCACTCGTGAATACATTTCCACCGACCACAGTGCTCACTTTATTGCTAAATACTAGCTGAAAACATATGTAACATAAATAGTGATGGAATTTTTAAAAATCAAACGGAATTTTTAAACATCAAATCATCTTCCACTTAGGTCTGCGATGACAAGTCTTGTTGACACAAACAAATCTTCCGCATTAAGAGGCTTTAAACGAAAAAAAGTTTTGAGCCTTAGGCTTTTCGACCATAAGGAAGTTGGAAATTTACGTCATCTCCAGCCAAGAATCCAGAAAACTTTACGTGATAGGAACCGATTACCTTTCATGAAAATTCTATGCTTTGCGTTTAGGACATTTATTTAGTTATTTCGATTGAAATTGTGCAAGTGCTTTGTTTCTTTAAGTATTGCGGCGAACAGATCAATTTAGAAGTATTTCGCTAGATATTTGGTGAGAAGTATTTAGCTTGAACCTCAGGCGAGACATTCTCTATAATGCCTAAAATATTTTTTTTTTCCTCAGTTTCCACAAGAATATATCCGAGAGGTATCAAGATAAATCTATGGCATCTTCCTTCAAAATCCCTTCCTATTCTTCCTTTACCAGTCATCCTGTTTTTACATCTATCAGTATATCAACTGTTTTATTGTCCAACTAATGCATTCAATTATACAGAATTGTTAGAATGTTAAAAACAATTAAACTTATAACAGTCGCTCCAACATGTTTCGGTTCACGTAGGAACCATCATCAGGGAGCCACAACCAGTACTTAGCTATAATTACAAATCTTGTTCAAGTGTGTGTGTGGCGGTAGAGACGTTGTCAGTGTTAGGGTGGCATGTGCCGCCATAACACTGACAACGTGTGTGCAGTGCGGACTAAACAGGTTCCTGTTTACTCCGCACTGCACGCACACACACACACACACACACACACCTAACCAGGAATTACATATGCGGTCACATTTACCAAGATTTTATCATAACAACTCACTACTATATTGTATTTTATCATTCAATAATTCATAACTTTAGCTAACACAATTTGTAAACCCCTGAAGTTGGTCTATTAACACCGAAACATGCCGGGGTAATTTAATACAAATTTACAGTACTTATTTATGCATATGTTGGTATATAATGAATATTTATTATTTAATTTGTACGGTATGAACATGAAAGTAAAAGATACAGTCAGATATTTGTAGTAAATCGTTTTCGGCTAGTAGAAATAAAAAGTTGCGTCTACTGACTATGCTGCAAGTGCAAATAAACTTTAGGAAATCTAGTTTAATATCAATGCAGTATGAATTTCTGTAACTTACCGAGAATGTTGTGCCCAGGGGAAACACAACATGACGTTTCCTACGTGATACTCTGTCATTTTCAGCTTCATAAAAACTTTGGCATGTTGTGTGGAAAAATATTAGTGCGAAGAGAATGAGTAAGGAAAGTTGGTAATTATCCATAACGACGATGTAACGAATGAAAACTTCATAAGCAACTGGATTTCTGTAAAAATAATAATGTGGGCTTTATAACACCATGTGACATTAAATTTAATGAAATGTGTGTGCACAGTTACACGTATATTGCTTAAATTAGGCTCGTGGGAAACTGCAATACATGTACAAAGAAAAACAGAATAACAGCCTAATTTAGATGTTTTTAGTGAATTGAATTTACCCAACTCTATTGCTGATTTGTGGACCCGGTAGCTCAGTCGGTATAGCGACTGACTATGGACTGGAAGGTCCTGGATCGAATCCCGGCGGGGACGAGATTTTCCACCCGTCCAGACCGGCCCTGGGGCCCACCCAGCCTCCTGTAAAACGGGTACCGGGTCTTTCCGGGGGGTAAAGTGTGGCCGGGGCGTGCTGTTGACCACTCACCCCCTTCTACTGCCGCGTTCATGGAAGAGTAGAGCTATACCTCTACAAACCCTCTAGGCCGCACCGGGCCTGCAACAGGATCACTTTACCTTTTTTTATGTTGCGGACTGTTTTAGAACCGTACCTGTTTACTAAACTATATGCTGCATCAGGTTGTTGTCCTCTGAGTTAGAAGAGTGTATAAGCTAATAAGTGTTCAGCGATGTCTGAGGAGAACGTTGCTGTGTCTACAATCAACGCAGATTTCCACACTAATTATAAATGTAAGTTGTCCAGCTAAAGGTTCATGACCGTCTCGTTCACAGAATATCAGGTGCTGTAACACAGGTGAATACAATAAAAATCTTAACTTCCTTAAACTTTCTACCTCCTACTATGTAGTTAAGTAAAGTCCGTATAGATCATTCGTGTAAATGTATATTAAACTTCAAAAACAAAAACAACAATACTCGTCCTCTTTCTGGAAAATGAACAGGACTTTACCGGAAAAGAAAAATCTGTATTATTCTTACATGCAATATCAGGCTCTAAAAGAAGCATGACATATATTTTCGCTCATATACCTTCATAGCTTTGAACGGATAGGGCTAATGTGCATGTGTATTGTATGTATTAAGTAGTATAAATGACTTGAGGTACGGACAGATTATATCGTGTATTGTGCCTTAGGGCAAAATAGGGTCGACAGAGTCAAGGTATTTGAAGACTCAAAAATTATTGCATTCACCACACATTTCCTGAAGCTTGCAATAAAAAAATTACAATTAAACGATTCTTAAACGCTTGAGCAGTACCCATTTAAATTAAATCCACGTATCACCCGATTAACCCTATAAATGAGATGTCGAAGATTCTTCTGAATTCTTTACCCTTCAGGACGGGACTAATCCGCCCGAAACGACAGTAACAACCTACTAACCAATGTCGTGCTACATCCTAGTAGATCGAAGATCTCGGATATTTCATAACGGAGTAATATTTTTGGTATAATGAAAAGTGACAGTTCAGACACTATTAGAATAAATCGCGTAGGCCAACGGTCCCCATTCTCAGAATTGGTTCCATGTAATGAATGGTAATGTAAAGGTATATTTCATTATTCTGTATATTTGTGACAGGAATGTAATTGGAATGCTTTTATTGTACACAAAACAGGTGCACATGGTGTGTTTGTGGGTGGGAGTGGGGGGGGGGGGTAGCTCAGTCGGTATGGCGACTAACTATGGGCTGGACGATCCGGGATCGATTCCCAGTGGGGACGAGATTCTCCGTCCGTCCAGACCGGCCCTGGTGCCCACCCAACCTCCTGTAAAATGGGTACCGGCTCTTTCCCGGGGGTAAAGTGCGGCCGGGACGTGCTGCTGACCACTCACCCCCTTTTAGTGCCGCGGTCATGGAAGAGTAGAACTATACATCTACCCACCCTCTGGGCCACACCGGGCCTGTAAAGTATCACTGTACCTTTTGCCTTATACGGATTTTGCGTAAAATTTTTCCTGGAATAACCAGGTTCAGATTAATAAATTATAGCCTCAAAATCAAGCTCATTTTGCACAAGAGTTAACACCGACAACTTATATTGTACAAGGAAATAATAGCTTTTACTGTAAGAATCGTTAGATGCACATAAATATTCTGTTTGGGCGAAATGCAGAGATTTTTAGTATTTAAGGATGTTGCACACCTGACATCAGAAGGTAATTTAAAGAAAAAATAAAAATTAATAATAATTGTGATTCATATGTATATTTTTCCTCAGCATTTAATTTGATTTGATTCGATTTAGTGATGACACTTCTCTCAATGGATCGCTCTAATATTGACGTTATTCTACAAAATATCGCGACACAGTACTGGGAATATTGAACTTAAAAGTGCCGTTAACACTAAAAATGTGTATACTTGTGTTCAATGTATGACCACTGATGTCAGGACATGACTTCAGGGTTTTCGATAAACTTTGCAGAACTGAGACGAAAATTACGTTTTCTACAACCTGAAATACTCGAATCCCCAATACTTTCATTAACCATTTCGCTGCGTGATTTCAGGCTTCCGCCGCGAAGTAGATGAGAACTGCGCACTTCTGGGTTATACGCAACGAGTAGTGGTCATTTGCAGAGTGCAACCAACAAGATGCAGCGTTTCACAATTTATTTATTTCTGTAAGACGCTGTACATGTTTCAGACGGATTTTCCATCCATCATCAGGAGTTCAAAACTGCACATATAGCATCAGGTATTTGTCTGACCAAAACCTGACGCTGTATGTACAGATTTGAGCTCCTGATGATGGACGGAAAACCATCTGAAATATGTAGAGCGTCTTACAGAAATAAATAAATTGTGAAAGTTTGCATCTTGTACCCTGCGAATGTATTAACGATGCACGGACCTAAGAATGTTAAATTTAGTGTTAATTCCATACCGACGTTTCGGGAGACCTATCGGTTACATTGTCAAGGATCCTTTGTTTTGGATTCCTTTCCATTTCTCTTTGGATTCTTGACCCTTGAAAAGTAGACCGATATGCTGTCCCGTAATGTCGGTAAGGAAGTACCACTACTCGCCACGTAATAAAGCAGAAGAGTGCAGTTGAAAACGTATTGGTTATAATGAGAGTAATATATTTTAGTGCAACCAAATGTGCTTCGGTAAACTGTCATCTCAAATGCCGAACGGTTTATAATTCTGGCAAATATCTACAGAACTGTGTCACTGACCTGTGCTGCAGCAGGCGATATACCATTCAGAGAATTTTTATAGCCGATGTATTCGTCTTCTTTCTTTACCTTGCAGCCAATCACAAATAATAATAAATCAATTAATTGCCCTATACTGGCCATGTAACTATTGGCTATCGCTGATAATCCTTGGTTGAGTAAGTTTTAGAGCCGATGTATTCGTCTTCTTTCTTTACTTTGCAACCAAACACAAATAAGAATAAATCACTTAATTGTCCTGTACTTGATTATTTAATTATTGGTTAATGCTGATAATCCTTGGTTGAGTAGGCTACCTTTTGTTTTTTTAGTTCGGTAGCTTCTACGAAAAATTTCCTGTCTTGTTTTGCCTGTTGTTCTTAGTGCAGAAACCGAGAGCTGGGCGACAGGGTACTATTGTTTGCGTTCAGTAACAGTCAACACTGCTGCATGTAAGTTGACAGCGAATAGTTTACATGCGAGCTTGGCTTGAATAAATACGTTCGAATGTTACTGTAAATTTTGGAGGCTGTGCAAACAGTGTTGTTTTTCGTCACGAATTAAGATGCTGTCAGCTACAGCTCAACTCTCTATTGTATTAATGTTGCATTTGAATAAGAAGAACTTCTTCTCTGTGGAATGAAGAGTCCGTCGCCGATTCTCGGCTTGCAAGCTCACATCCGTTACAGTGGTTACATATGTAGTTCCTGATTATTCCTTCCACAGAAGTCCTTTAAAACAATTTACGGAATTTGCATGCCTAGACTACAAAATTCGATACTTTTAGTCGCCTTTGATTTCGATGTTTTGTAACGTGCACCCTCTATAGGACGTTATATCGTGGGCCAGGAACGAAGTACAAACAGACGTTACGATCTAAATGCAATATTTGTGGTTTTCACAACAGTTGGGATGAAGAATCGTCTTCTAGAATGTGAAGACTTCTCGTTCGGTAAATATTTACCGACTTTTTTGAGAAACTGTCTAAATCCACCATCAGTGTCTCGGCAGTCTTTAAGAAGGGACGTCGTTAATTATTTACCACTCGACATAGCGTCATACCCCAGAAGATTTGAATTTTCCAATTTCCAAAATCTTAAAATCCTCTATGTAAACGCTTAAATTTTATTGTATAATAATGTTGTAATTCAGCACAAAGAGTTTCGTTCCTTCGACCAAACATTATGGCTCTTATCTTAGTAATTAACCAACTTAATGCAAAAAATGTTGTTTTATAATATGCCTCCATATGTTTCGAGCATTATGTGCTCATCATCAGGAGGTCAAAATTGTATTATACAACATCTGCTATCGTCACACTATGTAGGTGGCCGTCCGGTGCACAGGTTGAGAGAGGAATGGTTCTCTCTCAACCTGCGCACCGGAAGGCCACCAACAGGTGTGACGATACCAGATGCAGTATAATACAATTTTGACCTTCTGATGATGAGTACGTAGTGCTCGAAACATGTAGAGGCATGTAACAAATTTATTATAAAACAACAGCAAAGCGTCAAAATTATGGTTTTAGCCCACCTTACCCACTGTCTGGTAACATAAGTAATAACATGAATGCTTTGAAATTATTCTGAGTTTGTACTATAGATTCTTTATTCAGTGTTGGGCATTACTAAAGTGTTAAACAGATTTCTTCATTATTATGAGGCACTCAGATGGCTTTTACACACAACACCCTTCCGAATTACAGAATTATAATTCCATTCGGAAATATTCCTTAAAATAATGTATATGGAATATCTGTGTGCTCCATAAAAGATTGTAGCTTTCCAGAAATTTTAGGCCTTTGAACCATTCCGAAGCTCACATCAAGCTCAAGTAACTGTTATATTAAGCTTTTGCTTTTCCTTAGTTTATTCTTACACAGAAACATATTTTGAATATAAAAATTGTGCAAGAAATTAATTAAAATGTTAAACATTGTCATTGTTCACAAAATACCGTGACGTTTGACACGCAACAACGTGTCACATTTAAGACTGTCGTATTCATAAAGTTTAAGTTATTCATAAAGTGTCAGTCAGTCTCACGACTTACAGAGCTTCCATCTAATATGTTTCGTAAACACGTGGAATTGTAACTGTTTTTCTGAGGGTCGTGATATGTCAGCGAAAATACTCTCGATGAATTCAGTTTTAATACGAGGGCAATTCCAAAATCAACGTCCGATTGGCTGGTTAATAAAATACAAAATAGAGAACTGAATTTTATTATATGGAACAGTTACACACGTAACTGCATTATTTCTACACATAGTTGCCATTCACATTTAGGCACTTGTTGTACCGTGACACTAGTTTTTGTAGTCACTCGTCAAAGAACGGTGCCGCCAAGTTATGCAACCAGTTGTTGACTCCATCCATGAGCTCTTCGTTGGTGTGGAAAAGCTGGGAAGCCAACCAGAACGTCATCTTGGTGAAGAGATGGTAATCGCTTGGTGCCAGGTCCGGACTGTAAGGAGGGTGGTGTAAAATCTCCCAGTTGAAAAGCTTGATTAAAGCAATTGTGCGAGCCGCGGTGTGGGGCCGCGCGTTGTCGTGCAGGAAAATGAAGCCTTTAGTGAGCATCCCTCGTCTATTTTTGCATCAACCTTCGAAGCTTATTCAGCGTTTCACAATAAACCTCTGACGTTATTGTGGTCCCTGTTCTCATGTATTCTGTCAACAAAATTCCCTTACGGTCCCAGAATACGTACCTCACAGCTGGCGGGAGCGGTGGTGATAGTGTCCATGTTTCATCAGTAATTACTACTATACAACGGAGCGATAATATATGAGGGTAGGCGTTCAGCGATAACAAACTTTACTTGTTACTTCTGAGCGTGCGCTTTGGCACTATGATAACGCGTTTCATTTTACCCATCAATCGGAGGTTGCTTTTGGAATTACCCATGTATTTTATTAATTCTATGTATGTATTTTAAGTAGGAGTATTTTCACAGCTTGTATGCATTCAATAATACAATGTTCACAATCCCAATTATTCGTTTTGGGGCGTGCCGAGTAGTACGTCTATTAGTGAAAATGGACAGTCCGGATATATGTCTGAGCAGACACGATCAGACAACCCAGTTCGGTAGGCAGTGTCATACACATGATGCTCCTCTGGCTCGTAGTCTTCAACTTTTTCCGGAGGAAGTCTGCAAACAAAGGGTTTAAGTCAAGTAAGGACACCCATTAAGTAAACGCAATTGTAAAGTCACTTGTTTAGTACTTTGCTATTGCATCACGTAGGATAAGCAGTTTGTTTCTGTGTTTCGGAGAAAAATATTGCCTCTATCTTCAGACCACCAGGTTTGTGATCTTACAAATGTGCGTAATCGACAGAGGTCATCCTCCCAACTGCTTCTGCAACCACCTGAATTGAATTCAGTCACCACGAAGTTGGAGGGTGTGCTTTCCTCCGAAGGGTCGGGACAAATTTATTTCGCCACACTGTAGAACAAACCTAATGACTATCATGTGAGCCAACACCCCTGTGAAAACGTGAAAATTATATTGCAAAATCATGCATACAAATGTGACAGCTTCTTTTAGCTTGTTTGCGGGGACGTAATGTTTCTCACAAATTTTAAATTTATTGTGTAACCGCATCTTGTGAGTTGAAATCTGAGAATTTCACTGAGTCAAATATTTATACAGATTATAGTTTCAATGTTAAGTTAACCGCCCGTTCAATTCAGTTGTTATAAACGTCATTCTGCCTCCATATTCACGTAGACTAACTTTGAATTCCTGAAAGCCAAACTCAGCCTAAATGTTGGTAGTAATATAGTAGAACTTCGGTACGGCCTCTCAACTATTTTAACTATAAAACAGACAAAATTTGTTCAGTATTAAATTAATAATTTATTAAGTGCGTTTTTTATTATTAAGATACAACTTACTTACTCCATGGTGCAGAGTCCTACTTGAGCAGCTAACTGGTTTGCAGCTAATCAAGAAATTCCCCGCATTTTACGGAACCCAATGGTTCATTACCGCACTCACAAGCGTCCGCCACCTGTCTCTATCCTGGTTCAGCCCAATCCAATCCATATACACACATCCCACCTCCTGGCATCCGTCCTAATTTTATCCACCCATCTACGCCTAGGTCTCCCCAGTGGTCTCTTTCCCTCCGGTTCCCCCACCAAGTCCCTATACACCCCCTCTCCTCACCCATACGTGCCACATGCCCAGCCCATCTCATTCTTCTCGATTTTATCACCCGCACAATATTGAGTGAGGAGTTTATGATACAATTACAGCTTTAAAAATTACTCGACTACTTAAGCTAATACTGAGTACGATTAGTAATTAATTTAGTAGTTGGTAATAAGCAACAGTCTTGAAAAGAAAATATAGAACACGAAGAACATTAAATTAAAATAAAGCTTCACGTTGCACCTGTTTTAAAAGTGTGGCCTTGTGTTTGAATCTCTCTCTCTTAATTCATCCTCTAGTTTCATCAGGCTTCCAAGCTTAATTTTGAAATTAATAGCTGTTGAGAACCCTGCTCCAAATAGTAAGGGTGTAGAAAAGGAGAGAAAAACTTTAAGAGCCTCATTACCTTGAAAAGGGTTTTCCCTTCTTACTTAGACCCCTAAGCAATTATTAATGCTCTTCGTTTTTATAAATTTTAGCACAGTTTCTCCTCATTTTGTACCTTTGTGAAACTCCTCTTAAAGGCTAACAGTGCTCTAAATGTCGCCACCCAAGTGTTTGACATCATATCGTCTGGTTCTAACTGTCGATGTTTATGGTTCAGCATTTCCAAATAGTTCACTTACGTACTTTACGTAATAGAATTTCAATTTTCGCCTTCCGTAAGCAATCTGATAGAAGCAAAGGGAAATCTAGTTTTCTTATATTTTACTGTTCCAGAACTTCAGATTTCCTTTCAAACCTGCAAGAATTCTTTGTTGTTCTAGTTATCGCCTAAGTACGATTTTGTATTAAAACATGTAGCGTTGTTTTCGGTAATCATACAATCTGACAACATGTTTTAATACAGACATTAAATCCGAGAAATTTGGAGCCAGGTCATGACTTTCGTTTAAAAAAGGAAGGTTTTCTTTTATCTCACTGCTTCAAACAACAACACATTGAAGGGTGTCTCTTAGCAGTACCTGAACTCAGAAATCTAAAGTAAATGCGCATTCTCCGATTCAAAATCTGAGCAAATATAAATAATTATAGTCTTGTTTAACCACTTCGCTTCTGTAAAATTCACAACTTGTACACCCTGCTCTCCCCTCCCCGGTCAGGTTCCTCGGTGCACATTTGTTCCTACGGCAGAGATGTAATGAAAAGTTTTTCTCCCCGGGGGAAAATTCTTTCTATTTGGTACTGGAGTGTTTGTTGATTCAAAGTTGTTATGTCATCAGTGAGTACAGAAACCAGAACGGGTATTCCTGGTAACATATTCGTCTTTGGAAAAGGAGTCTGTTGTCTACAGTGATTGTTTTCTTGTAAATAAACCAAAGGTGCACAGTTTTTCTTCGTATATTTACATTTATCATGCTCTACATATTTCGGACTGCTATGGGCCCATCATCAGGAGCTACAACTGTGTTTATGCGACACTTGGTCCTTGTTATTCTGTGTGGGTGACTGTCTGGTATGCAGGAGCATATGCTCCTGCATACCAGACAGTCACCCACACAGAATAACAAGGACCAAGTGTCGCAAAAACACAGATGTAGCTCCTGATGTTGGGCCCATTACAGCCCGAAACATGTAGATATGGATAAATATAGATATCCTAAGAAAAACTGTGCACCGAGTTGGTTTTATTTAAAAGATTATACAGAGATGCACGGTCAACAATACGTAAAAATAAAGTGATATTTGTTGTTGTCAGTGACCGGCAAACTACAAACTATTCTTCCTTACCTGTTGTTAAACCTTCATAGCCTACGTTTTCTTCAGGTATTAGTTGTCACCCACATCAACTTCGAATTCAGTACACTTCAATCTGTGATAGCACGTGCCTAAAGCCGATTGTTTGAGAGAAAATTTCGTTTTATTCAAATCGCATGCTGGGGACCTAGCCTAAGCGGCATGTTGAGCTTTCCTTGTGTTGCGACACACAGACCATAATACCTGTTCTGCGGTGTTGTAGTGTAAAACATCGTAGTCTAAGTACTGTGGACTTGTTTGCAGCAGTTTTGTAACATTTATTCATCTATGTTATTGTAACACGGTCCACAAATTGTTAATATGCTGAAGCAATAGCATAAGCGGTAATTCCAATAGGACAGGTTCCTCCACACACACACACAATTTTTAAGTTCCAAGGTTCAGGCTTACTTTGCGTCTGTGTGTGTTAGGAAGTTCTGAATCGATCAGTAATTATTTCAGATAAGATGTACACATACAGTTGTCCTGAATAAATGACTGATTGTCTGACAGTCTGCTTCATGGAATTGAGTTCCCAGTCCTTTATGAGAAGCTTATAGTTGTCAGTAGTGAAATTCCGCACATCTTATAGACTTCAAGATTCCAAAACCTTATTCAAAACCCCGCATCTTTTCCATACCCTGAGCCGGATGAATCTAATTGTGGCCATCCCATCCCATTTCTTGAAGATAAAATATCATATTATACTCCGATATACACCTAGGTCTTCCAGGTCTCCTTTCTTTAGGTTCCACCCACCCCCTTCCCCAAAATCCTGTATGAATTTCTCTCCTTCCACGTAAATCCAATTGACAGGCCCTTTTCATACTCCTTGATTTGATCGTCCGAATAATATTTAATGTGTTGTGCGAATCAAATAATATCTCATGAAGCAGTATTTCGTATGCTCGAGAACAACACAACTTAAATGTGTTATGGATAGGGAAGAAAGCCTTTCGAATTCTTAACCTCGAAATTTAGTAGATTTGAAGGGTGTATTTCACGCTCGACCGGTCTACTCACAGGGAGAAAGTTTCGTTACACAGTGGACAGGGTTTTGAGACTTTTGAACATCATGAGAAGAAAAGAATCCCATCCTCTGAGAGATAGAGACCTTGATCCACAATACAAGTTATATAGTTAAATAAACAAAGTTAACAAACACTCACGTCACGTAACACTAATCGTTTCTCATGTAGATGCCGTAATATTTCTATATGTTTCATTTGACTTCAGTTTAGGTCATTTTCAGAAACATGTCGCGTTTGTTCAGCAGTAGTGAATAATTACTTATTTGTGTCTTTGATTTTATAAATCATTTAAATTTCGGTGCTTAGCACAATAAATATTTAACACGTACAGTGATAAAGGCGAACGCTTTTGAACAAGTAAATTGACCTTCTGGTCCCATAAAAGGAGGAATTCATGATAGCTAAGTGTTAGGTAGCC
>Ga0123352_10008220_pt1 | contig 16234 bp, 17 predicted proteins | sample TergutLab28metaG_FD_89700 | JGI IMG/M metagenome (GOLD analysis project Ga0123352, IMG submission 89700) | Labiotermes labralis P1 segment gut microbial communities from Petit-Saut dam, French Guiana - Lab288 P1 | ecosystem: Host-associated > Arthropoda: Insects > Digestive system > Gut ... | reverse complement strand
TTACATTGGTAAGGCTGCGGTCTCTTTTCGTGGCAGGAATAAAAATTTCCGACTCAAAACTCTCCGACCTGAAGCCGCTAAAAATTCGTTTATTCGAAATTTGAGGTTGCAGGTTGTACTAGCCGTACACCAAAACCGAAAATAAAGAAAAAGCGAATTTTTAGCTGCTTCAGGCGTGTTGTACATTGTATTGCAAGGGTATCAAACAGCAGTTCAAAACCAATCGGGAAGGATGAATAATTCAAATGAAAATAATAGAGCTGAGAAGTGATACATTAACCCAGGCAACGCCTGAAATGCGAGAAGCAATGAAAAATGCGGTTGTCGGCGATGATGTTTACGGTGAAGATCCAACGATAAATGAGCTTCAAGAGCTAGGTGCAAAAGTTCTTGGAAAAGAAGCCGCACTATATGTGCCAAGCGGTACTATGGGTAATCTTGCGGCGCTGCTTACTCATTGCAAACCTAGCGAAGAGGTAATGCTTGAAAAAAATGCACATATCTATTATTTTGAACGAGGCGGAATGGCATCTGTTGCCGGACTTTTGCCAAATCTTTTAGATAGCGATAATGGTGTTGTTAAGCCGGAGCATATTAAGGCATCTTTTAGACCTATAGCAGCGCAGGATTTAAAAACTTCACTTCTTGTTCTTGAAAATACGCATAATCTTTGCGGTGGAACAGTTTCCACTGTTGAAGATATGGATGCTGCTTGTGAAACGGCTAAAGAGTACGGAATGAAAGTTCATGTTGACGGTGCAAGGCTCTTTAACGCTGCTGCATATTTGAAAGTTTCGGCAGCAGATCTGATAAAAAATGTAGATTCTGCGATGGTTTGCTTGTCAAAAGGGCTGTGCGCACCTGTAGGTTCATTGTTGGTTGGGGACAAAGATTTTATCGTAAAAGCAAGGCAATGGCGTTCAATACTCGGCGGTTCAATGCGCCAGGCAGGGCATATTGCCGCTGCGGGTATGCTAGCTCTTACAAAAATGGTTGATCGTCTTCATATTGATAATGAAAATGCTTTTTTCCTGGCAGAAGAGCTTAATAAAATAGATGGTCTTTATGTTAACATGGCGGCGCAGCATACAAATTTAATTTACTGTAATATTGATCCAAAGCTTATGACGGCGGAAGAATTTGAGAAAAAGCTTGGTAAAAGAGGCGTTAGAGTAATTGCGCTAAAAACCGGAATGATAAGGCTTGTAACTCATAATGATGTGTCAATTGACGATATCAAAGAGGCTGTTGAGATTATTAAAGAGATTTGCTAAAATGATACGATAAAAGCGCATAACATCATCCAATAAGTGGGTGATGCCGTGCGCTTTTGCGTTTACAGCTATTCTTCTATAAACGGTGAATGCATCATACTCTTTTTGATCAACGCCAAGGCAAATCACCCCATATTTTCCTCCCCGGCATAACATTTATAGTTCGTTCCCTTGTAATTTCATATAAAACTTGCATATCCTCCTCAGGAATTGGCTCGCCTGATAACATATGCGTTACGTCTAGCTGCGCTCTACGTAGGCGTGCGATATCTGCATCACGTAGATCATCACGGTTGCCTTCCGCCACTCGCTGTAAAGTATCTGTTACCGGAAGAACAGTGAAGCTGCGCCCTTGAACTAATATAGGCGCATATTTAGCACTTGTTATAATTGCTCGTTCGCCCTCAACTTTTTCAAAATTTAAGTAAAAGATTGCACTCATATCCCTTGGATTCGTACGCTGAGCAGACACAAAATTTGCCATTGAGTGAGCAACAAAAGTGCGGCGAACTGTGCCGTCTTCATCTGTCACATAAACAAATTCGGCGGGCAAAAGCACATGAGGGTGACTGCTCATAACGATATCTGCCCCGGCTTCTAACATAAAGTTTATAGTACGCATCCAATTATACCATCTAACATCCGTCGCAGCATCAAACGTATCCCGACGGTCATTCATTGTGCCGTAATATTCAAGACCAATATGCGGGAGAACAACAACAAAATCCGGATTAAGCGCACGAGCACGAGCTATATCTGCTGCAATCAGCTCATAATCAATTATTGACTGGGCAGTTCTGTCGTGGTAAATATACTTAACCATGTAATTTCTTTCGCCTCTGTCCCATACAGTTCTATCTAGCAACATATTCCCATTTGCATCTAAAGAAATTGCATTTGTCGAATACGTGTAAGATAAAAGCGCAAATGTTATGCCGTTAACTTCCACGATAGTTGTCTCATCTCTTTGATCATAGGTAAGAAAAGTTCCTGTGTGTCCGATACCTAAAGCATCTAAAGCGGCAACAGTTTGATAAAGACCTTCTGCACCAGCATCAAAGATGTGGTTATTGCCTAGTGTTAAAAAAGTAATTCCGGCGTTTTTTATCGCCTCAGCAAAAGAAAAAGGCGAGCGGAAAAGAGGCCACCCCGCATATCTAAATCCTGATGTTACTATCGTTGTTTCTAAATTCCCGATTGCAAGATCGGCTTTATCGAAATAATGCTTAACGAATTGAAAGGCGTAATTAAAATCATAAACACCGGGGCTGACACGAGCAGCATCTAACTGTTCTTGATGGCACATGAGATCACCGACAAATGCTAACGTTGCAGTATGAACAATCGGCGGTTCAGGCTCAGGTTCAGGCTCTATCTCTTGTATTGGAGGTGGGGCTATCTCTTCGTCGGGTTCATCAAGGGCAAACACCGGCGAATAATACGGTGCTGGTGATGTTTGTGTTGCCCAAATGACTGCAAATACAATCGCTGTTATAGAAATGGCGGCTGATACGGCTATTATTGAAATCTTTTTGGTTGACATGGATACCTCCTAGTGACTATATATAATATTCGACAAAATTATACATGATTAATGGGTAGATTACAAGCAGCAAATGAACGGCAAATGATTTTGAACGATTCAAAACTTGCTATTGCAGCCCTTGGGCTCTATAGGTTATAATACTGGTAAGGTCAAAATTATGGAGGTGCACTATGAAGCTTAAACAATTACCGCCTGCTCTTATCCCGCTTGCAGTTTTACAAGTTATTTTGCTTATACTAGGCTTAATTAGCCTGTTCCGTAAGCCATTGGCATTTAAATACAAATGGAAATGGTTTCTTTTGCTTTTTGTTGATATAATTGGACCTATTATCTATTTTGTGTTTGGTTCAAAATCACTTGATGAAAAATTTGAAATGCAGCTGTATGATATTACGCCGGAAATCTAATTTTAATCAATGGTTTTCCGGTACACCCCTCTCTAAGAGACTGTTCGCTGACTCACCTATACACCAGAGTTGTATTCGATAAGCTTTTAGGGTTTTCGGCGAATTTTGGGGTTGATTTGACACTTGTATAATGTTACAGATATGATATAATTATCTCGCTGACAATTAACATTATTCATATAATATTAATTGTCGGTGGGAATGTTATTGTTTTGCTTAAAAAAAGTAAGGAGGATAATAAATGGCAGAAATTAAAGCAGCTAAAGGATTTGGAACCATTACTATATCAGAAGATGTGATTGCGATTATTGCCGGAACAGCGGCAATGGAAATAGAAGGGGTTTTAGGAACAGGGCATAATTTAAAGGATATAAAAGAAGTCGGCGGGATTAAGTCTATAAAAGGCGGAATCGCCGAAATTCTTGGATATAAAAGCCTTTCTAAAGGCGTTAAAGTTGAAGTTTTTGATGGTGACGCAAAGATTGAAGTTAATATTTCTACAGAATTTGGTGCTAAAATTCATGAAATAGCCGAAAACGTACAGCAAAATGTTAAAAACGCTGTTGAAACTATGACGGGGCTTAATGTTTTAGTTGTAAACGTAAATGTTGCAAGTGTTCATATTGGAAAAGAGGATGAACCAGCAACAGATCGAAGGGATTAAATTCTCAGGCATTTGCTTGATCTAGCTTTTTGCCTAAAGCATAAAATGATTCGAATAAAGTTTCCGGTGGGGGGCTAGTTATTAGTGGGGAGAAAATCAGCACGTAAGAGCGCTTTTCAGATTATCTTTCAATTGCCGTTTTATGAAAATTTTGATTTTAAAGAAGTTTTGAGAACTTTTTTTGAATCCCCGGATTTTTCAGGGTTTTCAGATGAAGATAAAGACTACATACAAAAAGACGTTCACGGCGTTTGCGAACGTCTTTTTGAGATTGACGAACTTATAAGCGCATATACCGTTGGTTGGGATATTAAACGCATAAGTAAGGTTGATCTTGCTATTATAAGGCTTGCGGTTTATGAAATGAAATATGTTGACGACATACCATCCGGGGTTGCAATAAATGAAGCTGTTGAGATCGCAAAGGAATTTGGTGATGATGATTCGCCAAAGTTTATAAATGGAATACTTGGAACTATGTTTAGGATGATGGATTAATGTCAATTGACCGCAAAGAGTTTACTGTATTACAAGTAACGAAATACATTAAAGGTCTGCTAACTGAGGATATGATACTTGCAGGGCTTTTTGTTAAAGGCGAAGTTTCTAATTGTAAATATAATTCGGCAGGACATGTTTATTTTACCCTTAAAGATTCTGAAGCACAAATAAATGTTGTAATGTTTAAAAGCTATGCCTCTGCAATGCCATTTGAACTCAAAAACGAGATGAGCGTTGTAGTTTACGGCAGTATTTCTCTGTATGAAAAAACAGGGCAGTATCAGCTGTATGCTGAGTTCGCCGAGCCTAAGGGTGTAGGTGGTCTTGCTGTTGCATTTGAACAGCTTAAATCACGGCTTTTTTCAGAAGGTCTTTTTGATAGCGGGCATAAAAAGCCTCTGCCTTCATACCCAAGGTGCGTGGGAATAGTCACCTCTGAAACAGGGGCGGCTGTTCATGATATTATTACAGTTGCAAGACGGCGTAATCCTGCTGTTAAGCTTGTTCTTTGTCCGGCTGTTGTTCAGGGCGATTCTGCCCCTAAATCGATAATAAACGCAATAAATACCCTTAATAAGGAGCAATTTTGTGATGTTATAATTGTTGGGCGGGGCGGCGGTTCTGTTGAAGATTTATGGTGCTTTAATGATGAGGGTGTTGCCCGGGCGATTTATAGATCAAAAATCCCTATAGTGTCTGCGGTAGGGCATGAGACAGACGAAACGATATCTGACTATGTTTCAGATTTTAGAGCGGCAACCCCATCAGTTGCGGCAGAAATAGTTATTCCAGAGTTTGATTTGATTAATGATGAAGTTTTGAGACTGAAAGCATCGCTTCACAATGCTATGGAAGATATTCTTAGTTATTATCGCAGTGGAATTGACAAAATTACTGATGGCGGGCTTTTTAAAGAGCTGTTAAGGCAGATATATAACGAGCAAATTTACTTGTCAGGTTTGAAAAAAAGGCTTGACAGAGAAATGCAAAGCGTACTTGACAAAAACTGCTCTGAACTTGGTCGGAATATTTCCATCTTAGAAAGTTTATCCCCACTTGGTACACTTAAGCGAGGATATTCAATTGTTAAAGCTTATAATTCAGAAATTATCAGAAGTGTTGGCGATGTTTCATCCGGAGACAAGGTTGAAATAGAGTTTTTTGATGGGGCAGCAAAAGCTGCAATATTGTAATTTGTCGGGAGGGGAATTAAAATGCCAAAAAAGCAAAAATCATTTGAAGCGGCATTAAACGAGCTGCGGAATATAGTAGATACAATGGAAAAAGGCGACCTTCCGCTTTCACAAGCTGTCGAAATTTACAAATCTGGAATTGAGCTTTCGGTTTATTGTGGTGAATATTTAAGCAAAGTTGAAGATGAGGTTACTATATTGAGAGCTTCCGATAAAATGGAGGATTAAGTTTTATGGACTATTTCGAAAGTGTTGTTCAAAATCTTGATAATGAGTTCAATAAGCTCTTCAGGGGCAAAGAGCCTAAAAATTTATATGAAGCAATGTCTTACAGTGTTTTAGCAGGTGGGAAAAGGCTTCGTCCTGTGCTTTTGATTGCTGCGTGTGAATGCTTTGGAGGCGATATTAACTATGCCATGCCGTTTGCTGTCGCAGTCGAGCTTATACATACTTATTCGCTTATACATGATGATCTGCCGGCTATGGATAATGATGATTTGCGTCGCGGAAAGCCTACAAACCATATAGTTTATGGAGAAGCGATGGCTATTCTTGCCGGAGACGGGCTTCTTAACATGGCATATGAGATTATGAGTCATTTTTGCGCAGAAAATGATGAAATTAAATACGTGAATGCAATGAAAGAAATTGCCGCAGCGGCAGGGGCAAATGGAATGGTTGGCGGGCAGGCTGTTGATATTTTAAGTGAAGGCATCGAAATATCCGGGGATGTTTTAGAATATATTCATAAGCATAAAACGGCAAGTATGATTTGCGCCTCATTAGCCGCAGGTGCAATTGTCGGCGGGGCTGACCCGGGAGATGTTGAAAGATTTCGTAAGGTCGGCAACCTTATCGGTTTTGCGTTTCAAGTGCAGGATGATATATTGGACTATAAAGGCGACGAAATCAAAGTAGGCAAAAGCCTTGGCGGAGATGAGCGAAACAAAAAAACGACTTACATATCATTGCATGGAATTGATAAGGCGACTGCTGACTTTGAAAAAGACTTCAATTGCGCAATTGAAATTTTAAGAAAAGTCAAAAATACAGAAAATTTGATTGAAATAGTAAAAAATGTGCTTCATAGGGATAAATAATTATGTCGTATTTAAGCAAAATTAAATCACCGGATGATATTAAAGGATTAAGCTTGGAACAACTTAGCGCACTCTGCTTGGAGATTCGGCGGGCTTTAGTTAAGACTGTATCAAAGACAGGGGGGCATCTTGCGTCCAACTTAGGCGTTACAGAATTAACAGTTGCCCTGCATTATTGTTTTAATTCGCCGGAGGACAAGCTTATTTGGGATGTAGGTCATCAGGCATATGTACACAAAATGCTTACCGGAAGACTTAACCAGATGGGTACAATCCGTCAGTCTAAAGGCATCAGCGGGTTTCCTAACCCTTCAGAAAGCGTTCACGACCAGTTTATTTCCGGGCATAGTTCAACAGCTATTGCGGTTGGGCTTGGGTTTTGTGCGGCAAGAGAGTTAAAGGACAAGAACCATAGTGTAGTTTCGATAGTCGGTGACGGAGCTATGACGGGCGGTCTTTCTTTTGAATCGCTTAACAATGCTCACGGACTGAATAAAAACTTTATAGTTGTTCTTAACGACAACGAAATGTCAATTTCAGAAAATATAGGGGGGCTTTCAAAGGCACTAAACTCTTTTAGAACTGCCCCATCGTATTTAACCGCAAAGGCTGATATAGGCAAAATTCTTAAGAGTATACCGATTGTCGGGGATGGTATGTATAACACTGCCGACAAAATAAAGGGAAGCGTAAGAAACTTGTTTTTACATGGTTCACTGTTTGAAGCTTTAGGATTTAGATATGTCGGCCCTGTTGACGGGCATAGCTTAAAAGAGCTTGTAGACGTGTTTAACAAATCAAAAAATATTAAAGGTCCTGTTCTTATCCATGTTTGTACAAAAAAGGGTAAAGGATATTTGAAAGCCGAAAAAAACCCTAATTTTTATCATGGTGTAGAGCCTTTTAATATTGCATCTGGCGAGCCAATTAATGTAAGAAAGACAGATACATATACAAATGTTTTTGGAAAAACAGCAGCTGATTTAGCTGCAAAGAATGATAAAATAGTTGCTGTGACTGCTGCAATGCAGTCAAATACAGGGCTTAATGAATTCGCCGCAAAGTTCCCAAGACGGATATTCGATGTAGGCATTGCCGAGGGTTATGCGGTTACTTTTAGTGCGGCTTTGGCTAAAGGCGGCTTTATTCCGATAGTTGCGATTTACTCAACATTTTTGCAAAGGGCTTACGACCAAATTGTACATGATGTTTGTATTGATAACTTGCCTGTTGTCTTTGCAATTGATAGGGCAGGTGCAGTCGGAGGGGATGGGCAAACACATCAAGGTGTGTTTGATATTGCCATGCTTTCAAACATTCCAAATATGACGGTCATGGCTCCTAAAAATGCACAAGAGCTTTCAGAGATGCTTGAATTTGCAGTCAATCTCGGTAAACCTGTTGCTGTTCGTTATCCTAAGGGTGATGTTTCGGATGTTCCCTATAAATCAACTTCTTCGATTGAGTTTGGTAAATGTGAGAAAATTTTTAATGGGGAAAGTATCGCTTTGGTGTCACTAGGTTCTATGACAGATACAGCCTATGATGTCTGTAACCTGATGAAAGAAGCAGGACTGTCTCCGGCACTTATAAATGCAAGATTTGCGAAGCCAATTGACTTGGAAATGGTTGACGAACTTTGCGGATACGAATATGTTTTCACTTTGGAAGATGGGGTTTTAAACGGCGGATTTGGAAGCTTATTGCTTAGCGAATTAAATAAAAAAGATTCTAAAGCACCTGAATTTTACTCCTTTGGTTTCCCGGATGAATTTTTTGAACTTGGAAGAAGAGATGAAATTCTAAAAGCGTATGGGCTTGATACAAAGAGCATTTTTAAGACGATAATGAGTAAGGTAGCTAATTAATATGGGCAGTAAAGGTAACAGTGAAAACAAAGTTCGGCTTGATATTTTAGTTTCAGAGCTTGGATACAGCAGAGGATTTTCTAAAGAGCTTATTCAGGATGGAAATATTAAAGTTAATGGAATTGTTATAACATCTCCCGGGTCTTCGTTTGTGAGAAATGAAATTATTATTAAGTGTACTGCGCCGGAAAGATTGTATGTAGGCAGAGGAGGGTATAAGTTGGAAAAAGCCCTCGACCACTTTGAAATAAATGTAAATAATTTAATTTGTGCGGATATTGGTGCGTCAACAGGAGGATTTACAGATTGTCTGCTTGAGAATGGAGCAAAAAAGGTGTATGCTATAGATAACGGCGAAGGGCAGCTTGCTAAAAAATTATTGGATGATAACAGAGTAGTTAACATAGAAAGCATGAATGCAAAAGAGCTTAAAGAAGATACACTCCCGGAAACTATGGACTTTATATGCATTGATGTTTCGTTTATTTCTGTTACTAAAATAATTTATGCCGCAAAGAGTATACTAAAACCGGGCGGGGAGATTATTTGCCTAATCAAACCCCAGTTTGAATCGGGTAAAGGTGCTATTAATAAACGAGGCGTAGTTAAAAGCCCCAAAGTGCGTGAAGATGTGCTTAAAGTAACAAAAACAGCCTTTGTAAATTCGGGGCTTAACTTTAAGGGATATATCCGCTCACCTATAGATGGGGTGGGTGGAAATGTTGAATATTTGGGATATTTTTCGAAGGTGAACATATGAGAAAAGTAGGAATAATAGCGAATACAACAAAAAACGAAGCGGCAATTTTTGCTATCCAGCTTGCAGCATGGTTTTTAAAATGTGACTGTCATCCGCTTATAAGTTCTGATGTTACCGTTCCTTTGGAATTTGAAGATTATTCTTGTGACCAGAGCCGTATGTTTGATATTTGCGATTTTGTCGTCGTGCTTGGCGGTGACGGAACGATGCTTAATACAGCAAGCCTTGCTGCAACTCATGATATACCTCTTTTGGGAATCAACATGGGAAGGCTCGGATATTTAACCGATGTTGATACACCCGAGGCGTTTAACTCTATTGAAAAAGTGCTTCAAGGCGAATATAAAGAAGAAAAGCGTATGATGCTTTCTGTTGATATTGAAGGGAAACCTGATGCAAAAAAGGTTGCTCTTAACGATGTTGTTGTGGCGAGTAATCCATCTTTTAAAATGGTTTCAGCCGAAATTTGGATAAATGGAGAATATATTGATACATATAGAGCAGATGGTATTATGATTTCAACGCCGACAGGGTCTACGGCTTATAATTTATCAGCAGGAGGTCCTATTCTTGAGCCCACTGTTGAAATGATGATTATTACGTTAATTTGCCCGCATTTGATATACGCTAGACCATATGTCATATCTGCAAATGATACTATCAATATCATTATAACAGGAGATCATGCCGATGAATCAAAGGTTGTTGTTGACGGTCAGAATGCGGCAGAGCTTAAAAGCGGTGACAAAATCATAATTTCGAGATCTGAATATTACACAAGGACTATACGCACGACTTCTCTTGGATTTTATGATATATTACGTCAAAAGATGATGAGACTGCATGATTAGGGCATTAATAGTTGGGGGAGCAATATGCTTGAAGTTTTACATATCAAAAATGCCGCTTTGATTGAAGAAGCTGAAATTCATTTTGACAGCGGGCTTAACATAATATCAGGCGAAACCGGCGCCGGCAAGTCAATGCTTGTCGGGGCTATTAATATGCTCTTTGGCGAAAGAAGCGGTTCGGATTTTATCAGGCAAGGTGCTGACCGTGCTTATGTTGAAGGTTTTTTTAGACTGAGCAATAACATGGTTTTGCTATTTTCGGATATGGGTATTAATGCGGAAGAAAATACGCTGCTTATTTCAAGAAGTATCGGAACCGATGGAAAGTCAAACTGTCGTGTTAATGGAAGGGTTGTTACTGTTGGGATGCTTAAAGAGGTTGCCGCATATCTTGTTGATATCCACAGCCAGCATCAAACAAGGTCGCTTATGAACCCGCAGCGGCATATTGAGCTTTTGGATGTATTTTGTGATGAAATCATGACAGATGTAAAAAAACAGCTTAGAATCCACATAGACGACTATAAGGATATAATTAAAAAGATAGATGAAATAACAGGTGATGAAAAAGATCGTGATAAAGCTGTTGAATTTTTAAGGTTTCAATATGACGAACTTACAAATGCTAATATTAAAGAAGACGAAGAAGAAACCCTTAGCGCAAGGCGGCAAACGCTTATCGGCTATGAAAGAATAATTAAAAATTCAACATCCGCACTGCTCGCTCTTAGCGATATTGAATCAGGAGGAGCGATTGATAAAATATACAGAGCATCTACTAATATTGCTGACCTTTCCAAGTCAGACAGTAACGCAGAGCCAATGCTTGAAAATATTAAAACCATATCTGCAATGACAGATGACCTTATTAGAGAATTAAGGCGTTACATGGATGGGCTTACTTCTAGCCCGGAAGAACTTGATGATATCGAAGCAAGGCTTACTTTAATAGGCACTTTAAAGCGCAAATATGGGGGATCCGTTCAAAGCATTTTGAAATATTATAGCGATATCGCTAATAGGCTTGATTCATTTGCCAATGAAGAAGAATCTCTCAAAAAACTGGCCATTGATAAAAAAGACTGCTTGCAAAAAGTAATTGAACTTTGTGACAAACTTACTGCTGAAAGAAAAAATGCCGCCGCTGTGATAAAAGGTCAAATGGAAAATCATCTTAGTGAACTTGGTATGAAAAATGCTAAGTTTGATATCTTGATTGAGCGTAAGAAAACGTTTAGTTCAAATGGTTGTGACAACGTTGAGTTTATGATATCCGCTAATATAGGCGAACCTCTTAAACCTCTTGCTAAAATTGCATCCGGCGGGGAAATGTCACGTATAATGCTTGCACTTAAAACTATTTTAGCTTACGCAGATAACACACCGACATTTATTTTTGACGAAATAGACACAGGAATAAGCGGTCGTACAGCACAACAAGTAGCAGAGAAGCTGACATTAATATCAGGCAGCCATCAGATTATTTGCATAACACATTTGCCTCAAATTGCTGCAATGGCCGATAGACATTATCTTATCGAAAAAAGTGGCGATGATACTAAAACGATTACAAATATTGCCGAGCTTAACGATAATGAAAGCGTTGAAGAGCTTGCAAGACTGCTTGGCGGTGTCGAAATTACAGATGCAACCTTAACAGCGGCGCATGAAATGCGAGAAATGGCAAAAAATCGAAAAGGTAGTAGTTGACTATTTTAAACCAAAATGATATAGTTATTAAGTCTTGTAGTAATATTCGTTTAAAACAGTAACAGAAAAACGCAGAATTTTTGTTGCAAGGCAAGGAAGCGACGACGATGCGTGCTCGTGGCACGCTAGGAGGAGCTGACGCAGCATTGCAGCCAAAAGGCAAGTTTTTGTTACTGTTTTGAGCGAATATTACTATAAAATCAGTTGGAAGCAGAAAGGTAGCTGGTGTGCCTGCCGGTCTTCAAAACCGTGCTGTGGCATTGTATGTCACGGGTGGGTTCGATTCCCATGTGCTTCCGCCAAAAACTACGTCCGCAAGTTATAGAAAATTTGTGGACTTTTTTTATTTTGTTGTTGGTATTGACAAAGAAAGTCTGTGGAGATACTATAGGAAATATAGAGGTAAAGGATTGATTGTTAATGCACGAGACAGATAAATTAATAGAAAAAGTCATTTTGATAGCAGTTGACAACGCAAATGGTACTGTTGAAACTGAAGACAGCCTTATTGAGCTTAAAGAGCTTGCGCAAACAGCAGGGGTTGAAGTTATTGGCGAGCTTGTTCAAAAAAGAGACGGTGTTCACAGAGCATATTATTTTGGAAAAGGCAAACTTCAAGAATTATCGGATTTAATAATTGAAACAGGTGCAACGGGAATAATTGCTGATGATGAATTGACAAATTCACAAATAAAAAACATGGAAAAAATGCTTGATACTAAAATAATGGATCGAACTCTTCTTATTCTTGACATATTTGCAAAAAATGCATCGACTGCGGAAGGTCGGGCACAAGTGGAGCTTGCGCAGCTTAAATATAACCTAGGGCATTTAGCCGGTATAGGAGCAAGCCTTTCAAGACTCGGCGGCGGAATTGGAACAAGAGGTCCGGGAGAAAAAAAGCTTGAAGTCGATAAACGAAGAATAAGGGAACAAATTTCAGAGCTCAACAAACAGCTTGAAGATATCCAGACTCATCGAAAAGTAACAAGGGAAAAGAGAGAACGTTCTGAAGTACCTGTTGTTGCTATGGTTGGTTATACAAATGCGGGAAAATCAACTCTTATGAACTGTTTAACAAGTGCCGGCGTTCTTGCTGAAGACAAATTATTTGCTACTCTCGACACAATCTCACGCAAATTGTCACTTAAAGGAGGAAGTGAAGCTCTTTTTTCCGACACAGTCGGTTTTATAAACAAACTCCCGCATGCCCTAATTAAAGCCTTTGATGCGACACTTTCTGAGTTAAAATTTGCCGATATTATTGTACATGTTGTCGATTCAAGTGCGAAGATAATAGATGAGCAAATTAGTATAGTTTATAAGACCCTTGAAGCTTTGGGATGTATTGATAAACCAATCATTACAGTTTTTAATAAAATAGATAAAGAAATTACTTATCCACTGCCTGTTGATAAGCACGCTGTTGAAACTGTGAATATTTCTGCGCTTACAGGGCAAAACATTGACGAGCTTCTCGAAATAGTCGAAAAAATAATTAATACATTCAAGAAAAAAGTTAAAGTTTTAATACCGTATTCTGAAGGAACGCTTATTAATTACATCCATTCGGGCTGTGAAATATTAAATGAAGAGCATACGGAGGAAGGTACTGTTATAGAGCTGTTTGCGGATGATAAAACTTTCAACAAGCTTAGTAAGCATTTCATTTAATAATAATTTGTCGTACTATAAGTTTTAATGGCGACTTTCGCTATCTTTTGCTCTTTACTAAAGCATTATAAATTAAATATAATATACCCACGAGGGATGTGTTGGAAAGTTAGTTTCTGTGTAAATGATTAAGGATCGCTTGCAGTAGAATGATTACACATCGCCGTAATATTATCAGCCTGAGGGGGTAATTATTATGATGATTTTTAAGCAGGTAGTTAACACAGCAAAAGTGGGAAGTTCAGAAAGTGATGATCATGCAGATTATGTAGGAGAGTTTTTTGTTGATTACTATTTAGTCAAAAAAATGCATAACCACAGACGACAGAAAATTTGCTATGGAATTGGTGTTGAAAAGTATTTAATCATGGACGGTGATAAAAAGTCGTTAGAGTTTGAAGAAGTTGAGGATATAAGCTACGACTCTGACGATACTATCAAAATTCTTAAAACATTGCATGAAAATACTGTTACTCCAATGTCTGTTTTAGACATATTGGATGACATTATGGTTTAATTTGCGGCGGAAAAGTAGGAATCAGCTTCCGGCGAAGTCTCTTATAAAGGGACTTCGCCGGAAAAAAATAAAGAATTTAATTTCCAAAGCAAGTATAGGAGGTATAATGCTTAATTCTTACTTTACCGTAGGGCAGCTTGCAACAGCTGAAATTATCGAAAAAAAATCACGATTTATCGCAAATATTGCTAATGTTAGAACAGAAGAAGAGGCGCAAGGCTTTTTAGAGTCAATTCGAAAGCAATATAAAGATGCAGGTCATAATGTTTATGCTTACAAGGTTGGGTTGACAAACGAAATTGTTAGATGTTCAGACGATGGGGAGCCAAGCGGTACTGCGGGTAAACCGGTTCTTGAGGTTATTCAAGGAAACAATCTTAGAAATGTAATAGTTGTTGTAACACGTTATTTTGGCGGAACACTTCTTGGAAGCGGCGGTCTCGTCCGGGCGTATTCAGGAGCGGCTAAAGAAGGGCTTCTAGAGGCGGAAGTGATTGAGAGAACACTTCGTCGAAAATGGACTGTTACAGTAGGTTATGATCTATCTAAAAAATTTCAGCATGAGTTTAAAAAATCAAATTACATATTAAGCGATACTGTTTACGAACAGGATATCGCTTTTTGTGTTTTAGTCAATGCTAATGAATGTGATTACTTTGAAGCTGAAATGCAAAATTTAGGCAACGGCGGTGCTTTGGTTGAAGCGGATGAATGGGTTTATGTTTAGCTATATGACTATATCACACATAGGAGGATAAAAAATGAGCATTATCAGAGATAAAACTTTAGCAGCAGAAGGGCTTAAAAAGATTAAATGGGTAAAAGAATTTATGCCTGTTTTAGCTGAGCTTGAAGAAAGGTTTATTGAGGAACAACCATTCAAAGGGCTTAAAATTGCAGTTTCGATTCACCTTGAAGCAAAAACAGCATATCTTGCTCTTGTTTTGCGTTCAGGAGGGGCAGAAGTTGCCGTTACGGGTTCAAATACACTTTCAACCAAAGATGATGTCTGTGCGGCACTTGATAGCTTGGGAATGAATATTTACGCATGGTATGGTGCGACGACGGAAGAATATTTTGATCATCTTAAAAAGACTCTTGAGTTTTGCCCGCATATTATAATAGATGATGGCGGCGATCTTGTTAATTTATTACATGGTGAGTGTAAGGACTATGCCAAAAACTTAATTGGCGGCTGTGAAGAAACAACGACAGGGCTGCAAAGGCTTCGTGCAAGAATTGTAGAGCAAAAGCTTGATTTCCCTATGATGGCTGTTAATGATGCGGATTGCAAGCATTTGTTTGACAATATCCACGGAACAGGGCAGTCAACTTGGGATGCTATAATGTATACGACTAACGTAATGCTGTCAGGAAAAGTGCTTGTTGTTGCGGGTTATGGGCATTGCTCGTCAGGAATAGCAAAACGTGCAGACGGGCTTGGTGCAAGAGTTATCGTAACAGAAATTAATCCATTTAGATGCCTTGAAGCGGCTATGGACGGCTTTGAAGTTCTTACAATGGACGAAGCGGCAAAGCTTGGTGATATTTTCGTAACGGCTACAGGCTGTAAAGATGTTATAGTTAAGCGTCATTATGAAGTGATGAAAAATAACGTACTTCTTGCTAACGCAGGGCATTTTGATGTTGAGTTTAATAAAGATGATTTAAAAGAAATGTCTACTAAAATTGAAGTAAGAAAGCCGTTTATCGACGGATATTATCTCGAAGATGGCCGCATTATAAACGTTCTTGCTGACGGTCGGCTTGTAAACATTGTTGCGGGTAACGGCCATCCGGCTGATATTATGGATTTGAGTTTTGCAATTCAAGCGTTAAGCGCACTTCATATAGCACAAAATGGCAAGGATCTTAAACCGGGGCTTTATGACATACCTCTTGAAATCGACAGAGAAGTCGCAATGATGAAGTTAAAAGCTATGAACCTTGGACTTGATGTTTTGACTGATGAACAAGAAAAATATATGAACAGCTTTGAAGAGTAGTTTATAAAACGGAAATAGAATTTTAAAGATGTGCTGATGGTACCCTTGCAATACAATGTACAACACGGTTTTGAGTTGGAAATTTTTATCCCTGCCTTTGTCAATGCGTACCGGGAAGAAGCCCGGCGGCGCAGCCGCTTTTGCCGTAGGCAAAAGTACTGAC
>Ga0123352_10008219_pt1 | contig 16237 bp, 12 predicted proteins | sample TergutLab28metaG_FD_89700 | JGI IMG/M metagenome (GOLD analysis project Ga0123352, IMG submission 89700) | Labiotermes labralis P1 segment gut microbial communities from Petit-Saut dam, French Guiana - Lab288 P1 | ecosystem: Host-associated > Arthropoda: Insects > Digestive system > Gut ... | reverse complement strand
CAGTACAGTACAGTACAGTACAGTACAGTACAGTACAGTACAGTACAGTGCAGTGCAGTACAGTACAGTACAGTACAGTACAGTGCAGTACAGTGCAGTACAGTACAGTACAGTGCAGTGCAGTACAGTACAGTACAGCACAGTACAGTACAGTGCAGTGCAGTACAGTACAGTACAGTACAGTACAGTACAGTACAGTACAGTACAGTACAGTACAGTACAGTACATATGTGTCTTACTGAGGAGCCGACGTATCTCAGTGATGTGGTGACTAAGCTATGAATTGGCTGATATAGAAAATACCATATCATTCCCGAGAGGAAAATAAAATTTTCTCTTCTCCATAGCGAATCTACCGGCTCTAAATTTCACCCTCTTTCCCAGTGTACGGGTAACAGAGGCTGCGTGCCAATGGTTAAAGCGGCCGACACGTAAATCTGACCAAACAATGTATTTAGTATCGAGGTTGACATTACGTAGTGCTATACATTTATCCCCCCATAAGTAATAACGGTATGTCACTTCAACAAATACACAGACCTTGCCTGTCTTAGGTCTGTCACTCCGTAGCTTATACATCGCTCTTTGACCGATGTTTGGAGTAAAAGTTTTAAAATCAATGAACTAAATATTTAATTAATATTTAGTACATTGACCAATTTGACAACCTTTACACAGGATTCCATCATTACGAAGGAGCGTGGTTTCTGAATGACGTCACTGTCATGTTAATGTAAGAGTTATCATATGTGAGACATCGATATGTATCGCCCATGATACAAGAAATTTCTTCTCTCATTTCGGAATTACTTTTCGCAATGTTATTTGAGTAACTGAACTTCATTACAATATAAAACAATGATAACCAGTTTGAATCCTACGGTGCGATTGCCAGGTTATGTTTACATTGACGATGAACAGACTTACGTAGCCCTATATTCAACTTAATCGGATTTTTTACAGTGTACGGAATATCATAATTGTTTTACAATTAGCACTTCGTCAGGTGCCCCATTTGTACAACATGTTTAAAATAGTTCAAAGTGGTTACTGTAGCTATAGTCATAATACGCAGTTCGCTTGGTTTATGAGTCACATTCTGGATTATTTTTATGTACAGAATGTCCGGTAAATTTATGCCATAACTTCAGGATTAGTTTCCTGACCTCATACCAAGGCAAAACTCTCAACATGGCCCCGATTTTTAGTAATTTATACTAAGTTACCAGACTTTGAAATGTGGAAGAATAAAGACAGGTGGATCTAGAACACACATAAGTTAGTGGAAGACGTGTTTCCGTTTTCTTCAGACAATATGACAGTGGTAAAGTGTCACACTGTGTTTACAAGTGTTCAAAATGGCCACCTTCAGCCAGGATACAAAATCGGGGCCTTTTAGAGATCCTACAAAAAAGGGCTGGTGCATCTTCAAGCTGGTAGCATATCTGACAGTGTGAGTGTGAATATGAGTGTCTGCTAAGGGTAATGGCTGTTCATATTCAGAGAAGATAGTAAAAATGTCACCTGTCACCCGCTGTATGCATCCGTCGCGTAGTCGGCCGAATGGTACCGGCAAGTACAGCATTTAGAGTCCGAAATGAGTAACTTTGTAACGCCTGCGAAAAGAACCAATTTTTAAAATGACATTTTTGAATGCGTACGAGGTAAGAAATCCAATCTTGAAGTTATGACATAAAATCACAGAACATTCTGTGTAGTTGTTGAGTATCGACGTGGATATTCGATGAAATTTTATTCATCTATGTCACAGCTAAGGGTCACCTATGATTGGATCGTCTATAAAGCTGCCTTTTAAGAACTTTGCAAATTCGTGGTGTAAATATTCTGTATAGTTTTACGTATTTATGAGGCAGCCGAACGGTACGTACCGGTATGCGTCGGTCGGATTGCAGCGTACCGGTATGCGTCGGTCGGATTGCAGCGTACCGGTATGCGTCGGTCGGATTGCAGCGTACCGGTATGCGTCGGTCGGATTGCAGCCTGTTTCTTTGCTTATAAACGCATCACCTGCTTCTTATTAACTTCTTAAATTCTTCGCGTGAATTTTTAGTAAAATATAATTTAATTTTATGAAAATACGCTATAGAATGTGTGGGCCGGTTAGCTCAGTTGGTATAGCGACTGAGCTACGGGCTGGACGGTCCGGGATCTAATCCCGTTGGCGACGAGATTTTCCGCCCGTCCAGACCGGCCCTGGGGCCCACCCAGCCTCCTGTACAATGGGTACTGGGTGTTTCCCGTGGGTAAAGTTCGGCCTGGGCGTGCTGCTGACCACTCACCCCCTTTTTGTGCCGCGGTCGTGGAAGAGTAGAGCTATACCTCTACCAACTCTCTGGGCCATACCGGGCCTGTAACGGGATCACTTTACCCATTTTTTAGGCTATAATATGTTCTAAATAATCAGTCCAAGAGTTATCTGTACAAATCATAGCTGGCAGCGGGCATCTGCAAAATTAAATATTGCGGTCGCAACACGATTTATAATTGTGGGTAGGTATTCATATTGTTACAGGGTGGCCCAAAGCTGACTGACATCCTTAAAACACGTAGTATTTTGCGCAACAGGAAAGGGACGAAGTGAAATGCACTAATTTTATGTATACAACTAGGAATTTATTACTTACGTGTTACCCTTGATGGGAAACGTCTTGAAGGTGACCTCCTGCATTTGCAACTCGTGGTGTTAAGCGATTCACAAAACTGTCAAAAACTGGGCAGCTCTTGATTTGTGGTCGAAAATTCATCCCTAACAACACGCTACGGCTCCTGTATTGTGTTGGCCGATTATTGTGTAGGCACGCATCCTTCAAGAATCGACGAATGAAGAAATCCGTACCGCAAGACCAGGAGAACGTGCAGGCCTTGGGATACTTGAAACGTGCAAAACGCTCTTCATCGCTACCTACTGCACCCATCCATTGTCACTGAACGCATTTTGAAATGGCATGTCTTCACCTGTTTCTCCGTGTGCAGACTCTGCCTCATACCGCCCTTGTAGAATAACAATGTTCTCTGAAAAGTGTCACTCGACTCCGCACCACTCCTTGTGTTCAGACCAATGCGGATCGCGAATACATTCTCCTGAAGATAACGCATGGTGTTTAAACCTCTCACACGTAATTTCATCGAAATTCCTGAGATCGTTTTTATTGTAAAACGTGCGGCTGGAGAGTTTTCCATTGTATTATGCGTTCAGTTGCTGCAAAAAATATATACAAGTCGTTTTGTAAAGGTAGTACTATTAAATAAACACCAGGACCATTGAGGTAGCAATATACGAGTAAAAAAAGAAGTAATTTGGGAAATGTTTGTACTCAGAGCCGGAGTACCCCATTCCACCGTTCCGCTCTTGTATGTGGCCAGCGCAAGTCAATCAGGGCGGTATCGATTATGGACATGATCTGCCACATCCTGCGGGTGATGGATGGTCAGGGGCCAAGATTGGAAATGTCTCTTCTGAAGAACGCTTTTCTACCTCAGCTATCTAATTCCCCAAGACGGTCCAACCAGTAGGAGAGCTGTACCCACTACACATCTGGCAAAGACGCTAGCGTAATTCAACGTGTCAAGACGTTCTCTGATTTTATTTAATCCAAAGTTATATAAGCACTTTAAAAAAACCCATCAGGAGATGATGTTTTAAGACAGTTCGACTCTTCAGTGGCGGCTTATTTACTGGGGGTAGTGGTTGTAATCTCATTAGCCCTCACTAGACACAGACTAATATGTGAAAAGTTGACCCTTTACCGTGTACTAGAAGAACATTTTTGTTACAATTTGAAACAATTTATTCACTCCAGTTTTTATACAGCGTCTGTGACATCTACCAAACACCCGATATTAAGTAAACATGATAATTTAGATCCATCTGTTGCTCCTAGTTGTGGGTGGTGAGATCTACGGGGTACGAGATTGTCCTATTCGACCTCCAAAGTCAGTAGTTCCCACGTAGTTTTCGCATCTTCCAGGGGAAAAACTCGAGTAATATAATACTTGTTGGCGACTACCTGAACACTGCATTGACGAAGGAATTGAGAGAAAATAAATGCAATGAGTTCTGCTAGCATTCCGTTCACAGTCTTTTTCGTCATGCACTATGTGAAATCGTAAAGATTAAAACAAGTAGAACTAGAATTTGCGCGTTTTTATTGTTTTCTCGAATTAAGGGAAGGACATCGGCCGAGGGTGTTCGAGAACAGGGTGCTGAGGTGAATGTTCGGAACTGAGGAGGACACAGTAGGAGGAGGCTGGAAAAAATAGTGCGATGAGAAGCTTCTTGACTTACGTCCCTCACCAAATGTTATTAGGTTGATCAGACCAACAAGGGTGAGAGCAGAAGGGCATGTGGTGTGCCTGGATGAGATGACAAATGCATGCAGGTATTTTGTAGGAAACCTGAAGGAAAAAGACCACTTGGAAGACCTAGGGCTGGATAGGAGGATGGCAATAAAATGGATCTCGAAGAAGTAGGACTGAGGTGTGTGGAATACATTTACCTGATTTAGGAGAGGGAGAAATGGCGAGGTGTAGCGAAAACGGCAAAGAACCATATTTATTACTTAATTGCTTACTTACTCCATGGAGCAGAGTCTTTCTTGAAAAGCTAGCCGGTTTTCAGCTAGTCAAGAAATTCCCGGCGTTTTATGGAACCCTTGGTAGACATAGGTACAGATAGGAACCTAATATTACCTGCTACCTAACTGTAGTAGCCAACGAACATTGAAAGATGATTTGGTAAGCGTGGTAGCAGAGAAAACCACAGTGAACTTGGTAACAAGAATATCAGTGGTAAAATTACTAAACACATTGGCGTTGGTTGCAAAGGAAACAATGGCGAATATAGGAGTATTGTAAGATTGGTAATAGAGGTACGGTAAGGTTGGGAACAGAGGTACGGTAAGATTGATGACAGAGGTAAGGTAAGATTTATAACAGAGGTAAGGTAAGATTGATAACAGAGGTAAGGTAAGATTGATAACAGAGGTAAGGTAAGATTTATAACAGAGGTAAGGTAAGACTGATAACAGAGGTACGGTAAGATTGATGACAGAGGTAAGGTAAGATTTATAACAGAGGTAAGGTAAGATTGATAACAGAGGTAAGGTAAGATTGATGACAGAGGCAAGGTAAGATTGATGACAGAGGTAAGGTAGGATTGATAACAGAGGTAAGGTGAGATTGATAACAGAGGTAAGGTAAGATTGATAACAGAGTTAAGTTAAGATTGATAACAGAGGTAAGGTAAGATTGATGACAGAAGTAAGGTAAGATTGATGACAGAGGTAAGGTAAGATTGATAACAGAGGTAAGGTAAGATTGATAACAGAGGTAACCAAGTCGTCATAAATACTGTATAAGTTGGTATTCACGTAGAGTTTCTGTTATTTTTGCCCAATTTTAATCAAACTTGAATTTTCTCTATATATTTTAGTAATAACCTAGAACAAAAGAATAGACAAAAATTCGTCCAGCGGGAGCTGCATTGTTTCATACGAACAGCTGGACGGACGCGACACAGCTAAAAGTCGCTTTTCACGACTTTGCGAAGACGTCTCTAAGTGGATCTTAATACGATATACTAGGAAGGTGAATGAAGTTAAATGGTGTGGGATAACTAACAGGCTCCTTTAAATACAAGAATGAGCATTGTGCGAACATTGGCTGATGTGATAAATATTAAGATTCACTGTATTTGTGGACCTATACTGTTTGTGTAGGAATGTGTAGTTTATGTACTTTGTTCATTGTCCAGTTTTCAAAAAGCAACCTCAGAAGTTGTCCAGATATTGAGAATAGCTGAATACGTGCCTGCCTACTTTCACTTGAGGATTGATACAGAACCAGATTCCAAAACATTTATAGGCGTTTTCGCAAAATTGCGTAAAGCGACTATTTCTTTCGTCATGCCTGTCTTTCCGTCCGTCTGTCTTTGTGTCTACCCGGCCACATGGAAAAACTGGGCTCCCAGTGGTTGGATTTATGTGAAATTTGATATTTCAATATTTTTTGAAAATCTGTCGAGAAAATTCAAGTGTCATTTAAAATCTGACAAGAATAGCGGGCACATGAAGTCCGATGTAATTTATGACAATATGTCGCTGAATTCTTCTTAGAGTGGGAAAAGTTTCAGACAAAATTTGCAGAGAAATTCAAAACACATTTAAAATTCAATAAAATTTCCCGAAAATCTTGCAATTTAAGAGATAATGCGGAAAAATGCTGTAGAACCGGAGAAGCCACAGATGAAAATATAACATGGCGCATGCGCTTTGCATGCTGGATAAAGAAGGCTAAAAACACAAACTCAGTATCTGTAACATATAGTGCTTTCAATAGCGACGGTGGTTACGCGCAACCACCTCAATGTTTAGTTTATACATGTACTTACTGCCTTGCTTGATTTATAAATGAAATAGACAATGGCAAATCTGTGTAATAAAAACGAACTTGATGCATTATTTGTCCTCAGTTTATTTCGTCACTCAACCTCTACATGTTTCGGACATATTTGTAGTCCACCATCAGGAAGTATATTGTACATATACAACAACTGGCGTGTGTTGTGCTGAAAAGAGAGATGTTCAAAATTACTTGAGCTTATCTACATACCACTATTATGTGTGAAATATATTGCTATTATTTATGTAGATAGGCTCAAGTAATTTTAAACATTCCTCTTTTCAGCACAACACGTGCCAATTGTTGTATATATACAGTATACCTCCTGATGATGGGCTACAAATATGCCCGAAACATGTAGAGGATTATTGCCGAAATAAACTGAGGATAAATAGTGCACCAAGTTGGTTTTTATTACACAGATGTATCGAGATGCACGGCCCATAAAACAAAATTTAGACAACGTTAAAGTCCAGACACCGAATAATCCCATGTGCAATATAACATCGTCAAACCCCTAGCGTGTTAATCCACTCTCGCTCTTTATCATATAATTCTTAGTGAGAATTTTATAGGATATTTGGAAAAGGTTTTAACAACACTTCGTAACGTGTTGAAAGTACTCACACGCTTGCCAGCATAGCAAATGTCTGAATATCAGTCCAGAAAAATGTACAATTCCTGTTACAGTTATTTGAATATCCTTGAGAGGTCACTCCCACTAGGACACGGCTTGCCAAACCAGATTCATGAGGGAGTAGAAGTGAGGTAAAAATAGAGAAATACGGATGGTTATCACAGTGGTAACGTTTCTGACTCTTATTGTATGGGCGGGAGTATGTGCCTGTGGTCTGGACCGGTGACAATTCTTTTTTTACTGAGGTGTTCCATATTTCTGTTCAGGGTCTCAAGGAAACTGCATGGACATAGTCTTTAAAGGTGTCAAAACAAGTTAAGAGTTCACAGCCATTCATATGACACAGAAGTCAATCATCTTCTCAAATTACAGGTCACATAAAGTGTCCATACTATAGGACACTCTTAGGTAACCAAGCAGAGAAATACAACATAGTAATATGCTACACCATTGGCCAGAACGTGCTACGTTTTTAGGCGCCTACGTAAAACTGCAAAAATACTACTGGCTTCTTTATGTAACTCTGTCCCTCTGCATGGAGCAACTCGGCTTCCACTGCATGGTTTTAATGGAAACCGATACTTGTGTATATTTCGAAAATCTATCGAGAAAATTGAACTCTCTTTAAAATCCGACAAAAATAACGGTTACTTCAGATGAAGTCCTGTGTAAATTTATGATATCTCGCTGAATTATTCTTAAAATGAAAAATGTTTCAGACAAACATGGTAGAGAAAAATCAAAACATATTTTGTGTTCAATAACTTTTTTTCACCTCAAATCGTACCGTTTATGAGAGAATGTGGAAAAAGATGGTAGATTCAGACAGGACACAGATGAAAATATATCACATGTGCATTTCATGCTGGATAATTAAGGCTAGAGACCCACAAACACACAGAATGTGTAATGCATACGAGGGGGTGCTGATAAGTCCTGAGCCCGAAGAGGTAGGAAACAAGCTACAGCGACCAAATTCGGCATTTATTCAATATACCCCCCACGAAGCTCAATACACTTCTTAACCCGTTGCTCTAACTTTCGCAAGCCACTCAAAAAAATTCAGAATATTGTCCGTCCAACCAGGTCTCCGCGGCTGCAATGACCTATGCGTCAGACGAAAAATTACGACTTTTCAATTGTTTTTCAGTCCAGGGAACTGGTGGTAGTCCGACGGGGCCAGATCCGGGGAATAGGGTGGGATATCAATTCACTGGAAGCCCAGACAGGCCAGTTTCTTCTCGGTTGCAAGTGCCCGGTGAGCCGGGGCACTGTCGTACAAGAATAAGACCTCCTTGGTGACCTTCCCGCGGCGTTTTCCCTTCGAAATGTCTTTCAATTGCACCAGCAGAGATGAGCAATACTTCGCGTTGATAGTTTGGCCCTTTGGAGGATAGTCAATGAGGAGGATGCCTTCTTGATCCCAGAAAATCGAGGCGGGAACATTTCCAGCGGAATTTTGCACTCGGAATTTTTAGCATGAGATGAGCCACTATGCCGCCACTCCATCTATTGTTGCTTTGTCTCCAGGTCATAGTGATATAACGAGGTTTCTTCCATGGTCACCAATCGCGACAGAAAATCATTTGGATCGCACCGAAAAAAATTCCAAATTTGCCCAGACGACTGGCACCGTTGACGTTTTTGATCCGCGTTCAGTCATTTCAGGACCCACTTCGCGGAGAGCTTCTGCATATCCAAATCTTCGTGAATGATGGACCCAACCCTCTCACGTGAGATACCCAGTTGCTCTGCTATTGATTTAGCCGAAATCCGGCGGTCTTCCAAGATTAGCTCGTGAATTTTATCAGTCTCCAGGGTGGTCACTGTTTTGTGTCGTCCAGGACGCGGCGCATCACAGGTGAAAAAATCACCATGTTTAAACTGGGCCACCCAGTTTTTGATGGTGGCGTACGATTGTGCATGTTCCCCTAATGTTTCTGTCAGAACGGCGTGAATTTCCTTCGGTGCCTTACCTTGCAGGAAAAAAAAATCTTGATGACAGCTCGTGTCTCCATGTTGTTGAAATCGTGCGCGTCGCCTGACATGCTTCCTTTTAGTCTCTGTAACAAGAAAAGACTTGCAGTTCGGCACATGAACAGACCCCTCTTTCCAACGACACTATCGATTCCGTCCTAAGACATAGGGAAGTAGTTCGGGCTAAGGACTTATCAGCACCCCCTCGTATTTCTTTTCCATGGCATCAATGTTCCGTGTAAACGGACGTTGCCTGCCTTGTTAAATTCTTGTGTCTGGAACAAAAGAAACGTTCCTGTGCACAGCATGAAGGCAGACACGGTTGTACCATTCGGCATTAGATGAATATACTCGTAAGTAATCAGCTTCACACTGTGGCCACTTTAGACTCGGCGGAAATTACCCAGTACCCAGTTAACCGGAGGTTTGGTTGACCCCGCAGCCAGTCCGGAAGCTTCGGAGAAAGTTTTTTGCTTCTTATGAGAATTGAGCCAAATGCTTCGGTCGAACTGTCCGTACCCCTGACTGAGGTAAATGTACCATTAAAAAGAGGACATCGAATTGTAGCAAAGTGTAAACAGTGACTGACCCAATGACACCAACAGCAGCTGAAATGGCCGCGGAACTACTTCACTGTGACCATGAAGACTTTACTGTCATCAACCTACGATTCTGATGAGTATGAAGAGATGGCCAAGGGTTTAGTATAACGTTCTTTGTATTCGAAAAGTAACAGACACAGATCTGGTATTTAAATTATATAAATTTGAAGATTTTATGCATTTTAGTATACAGACAAGGCTTATACTTGGCGAGATACGATTTTTTTCGGGCACTACAAAAGCCATTACAAATGACAGTACCATTTACAAACCAACAGGTTCTTACGAAGGGAAGTCTCTTCCTCTGATATGCTTAGATGAATTTTTTTTGTAACTGCACGTTGTGCCAGCATTTCCGAAATTTAGCGCGCAAGATCTTACTAAATTACAGGATATTGGAAAAGATACCGGAAGGCATGGAAATGCCTGCAGATGTCTATAAAACATCAGGAGATCAGCTTCAAACTGCAGGCCTAGTTCCCTCTTGGAGCGTTCCAGTTAAGTAATTCCTTGGTGCAAAGTTATCTTGAGCAGCAATGAGCATTTCAGCCGGTTAAGAAATTACTTATATATGGAAAACTCGAAGCCTTGACTATTTGATTATTAATGCCCTCTGGGATGTGACGACGTCTAGTCTGGTATTTTGTAGCCACTGTTTCAGAGCATCTTACTGTCTCCATCTTCAGTGTAGAATAGCAGTGTGTGACACCGTGCAGTCCAAAGCTAGGTACAGGAGTCTCAGAGGAAGCTAGTGCCTCGAACTTCGTAGACTGTCACCAATCAATTCAATAATTGTCGCATATTTATACAACTTTTCTCAAAGATCAATTTTAACCTTATTTTTCCACCTAAGTCTACTCGCAATAAGAAGTTTTTTTATAGCACAAAGTTTTGTACGTATGCATGGTAAACATCCTGTCGGCCAAATATACCGCCAAACTTTTAGTTCTTGATTTTGTAATGTCTAAGTTGAAATGAGCTTAATATAGGTTTCGAAAACAACTTTAACCTGAGGTTCTAGTATCTAGATTTTGTACGCATTTTTCCTTCGGTTTATATCAGAACTGATGTTTGGAACACTAAAACAGATGCCAGACGCAGACAGTAACCACTTTCCATCATTTATGTATAGCGTTCTTTTGAAGAAGTAGTCATAATGTTCTAACGTGATAACGTCATTGCATCTGTCTCTGTCTACATTCATAACTATCTTTCTTCTTCCATTTTCTTCTTCCTATTTTTGCTGTTTTTTTTTTGTATTTCTCTTGTCTCGCTTCTCAGGCCTGTCTTTTCTTTTCTTTCATCCATTCTTTTCTCCTGTACGATTCTTTTCCTCTCATACATTCTCACGTTTCCGTATTTTCAGTGTTTTTTTTCTATTTTTCGAATACTGTCTTGTTTATTTAATTCCTTCATTCTTTCCTCTTTTCTTTTTGTCTTTTCATTTACAACATTCCTTGGTTTCTTTGGTGTTATTTTTACATTCTACTTTTAATCAATGTTGGAAAAGCACAGCATTTAGTATGCAAAAATAAAAAACACTTTCAATTCAACTCTTAACATCCTGCATTATTGGACCAGTGAAAGACACTTGTGAGCTTAAAGAGTACAACAATTACGCATGGTAGAAACAAAATCAGGATTTATATTGTGAATTATGCATTATGTCTCACATTGAGGAAAGCTGGCTCGAGTTCTACAGCGACATTTCTGGAACTTTATTTATTTTGTATTTACGGGTATTTACTCACCTAAAGACTCGGTTAGGAGCTCATACCATCTAGTGTCGAATGACTGGATGATTGTAAACAGTGAAAACAGAAAGAAATGATCCGTGGCTCGATTTAAGGCAATATTCCAGAATTTTATTGGCGGAAATGAGTAAAACCACGGACAATATGGGAGGACGGCTCTATAGAGATTCGAACCTGGCACCCTCCGAAGCCTCACCACTTGAGCGAACGTACTCTGAGTCAATAGGCTGCGTCACATTTCTGAAGTCACGTGAAGGGATCGTCCACACCACAGCAGTTCATTTGAAGGTACTGTGCCTGCCTTAGGCTTCAGAAATTTGTGTCACTGTAGTGCTCCATATTTTAGCACAACAATTCTCTACCACATGTTGTATTGTGACTGCAGAGGTGCATTTATATGTTACACGTAGATTCCAATAAATTCTGGTGGGAAGGAGCTTCGTCTAATTAGCATTGTGAATAGCATACCTGGGTCATCTTCTGTTATGCTCGTCAGGCTACATTTCGTCGCGAAAATCGTATGCGCGGATTCCGTTCTTCTGAGATTTGAGTTCGCTCACCGAGTAATCACTTGTTGACTTTTCGAGGCCACTGTTTCACCTCGAAACGTCGAGAAAGGATTAGAAAGTGATGCGGCATCGCATTTTAGATGAAAATAGGCGCAAGCTACACCGCCACGACAACTCCAAATCTCGCAACTGCATACAAATTCGCCGAAGCACACATGACACACTTTGTGTTGAATTATCTCGACAACCGCAAGACATCGGGAAAGTATACCGGACATGAAACCTGTGCACTTTATTCTTCTCTTTAACGTTTCTCGAAACGCTTTTCTCCCATCAATATTTAGTGAATTTATACGTATATATGTGCAGAAATGCATATATTCATTGATAAAGATTTTTTCCTCCCCCCTCCCATAGCGCAGCAGCACCTAGTGGGCCATTGCTTCCTCATTATAGAGGCTTCATGATCACATATACATCACACTCGGTAGACTCCTCTGGACGAGTGATCGACCCGTCACAGAGGCATCTACCTGAAGACACACAACGCTGACAAGAGACAGTCATCATGCCCACGGAGCAATGCCAGCAAGCGAGCGCGCTGCTACTGGGGTAGGCATTGGTGCAGAATATGCGTTAAAATTATGCGATCTAAGTGAGAATTGAAATTTAAATTTCTTGAAAATCCGTTCACTGGTATTCGTGTTTATGCGGACGGCCTGACGGTTTAAATAGGCGCTTCGAAGTGTTGCAAAGACTCTCAGAATTCATATGCCGCATTCCGTGGCTGATGTATGGAAACTCGAAATCCTAAATTGCTTACACAAAATATCACCCTATTATGAATTTATGAAGAAAATGGTACTAATACTTAAAATAACCTATCGGCCGAATATTTGTAATGAAATAATTATTACACAAGCGACTATATTTTTTTGTCAATTTATGTGCTGTCATCTGGATAAAATTCTCTCTGAACTTGCATTGTGAACCAGATTTTAGTTCAAATGTTTGAAGTAGATTTCAACATTGTTTCTCATTTCAGTTTGGTTCCGAGGTTGGAAGCATTTGGAACCGTGCCTTCAACTCTTCGTATGTTTCCGGGTCTTGCATTTAAGCACTGACACTTCTTACTCGTATCTATTACAAGAGCATTGAAATTGGGTGATTACAACTTAATTCAAATTCATTTGCAGGATCTGATGCATAGCTGAAAACTACAGACCGTATATTATATAGTTGAAGGTACCCTGCGATTTTGCAAATTTTGTGCTTGCAGACTGTCACTGACCTAGGCAGAGCTACCCTTTAGAAAGCATCTGACTTGTTGCCAGGAAAATAATACAAAACGTTGGGGGAGAGGAAGATCTCCAGTGGTGAGAGAGCGCTTTGTCTGGCTACCATGAATACGCTAGTTTAGTAGCAACAAGAAAACTTTGTAAGAGACATAATTTTCATTTTAGAAGTTCAGTCAGCGGTGCCAAGAGTTCTATTGGAGATATTAAGGAAGATACGACAGGCAATGAGCAATAAAGATGCTGGATCAGCCAAAACAAATAAACTTGTCAATTTGAGCGGTTAGGTAAAGTTACGCATGCTCATTAAGAGGATTGGGCCATAACTAAGGGAGGATGCTTCCTTCCCTTGGGTGATCCGTGATGTTAGAATCGGTGATATTGTAATGAATGTTAGGGAGCTGTAGGGCGGGGTTTGAAGAAAGAAAGAGACACTCGAGGAAGACGATAAAAAGAAATAAATAAGCAGGAGAGAAAAAATTAAAGGAAAATGAAATAAGGAAGAAATAAAGGACGGGAAGAAGTGACAGGAAATAGAATCAAGAAAGGAAGTGAAGAAAAATAATAAGAAAAAGATGAAATAATTAAGGGAAATGAAGAATTAAAACAAGAGAAAGTTAAGTGAAAAAAGAGAACGGATGCTAGAGAGGAAAGAGACAACGTAATGATAGGCGACAAATAGAAAAAATAAAAGAAACTAAGAGACGTGAGAAAGATAAAAGAGGCTACTTATGTAAAACGGTGATAAGTCAAATTCTGTTCGTAAGTTCAATTGGACTGTTTCCATCCCGTCGTGTACAGTACATGCAACAAATTTATTAAATTGAACCGTCTTTACACAACATAGAAATAAGAGCTGCAAATCTACAACTGGTTAATTAAGCGACATGTTTCGGCCTTGTTCGGCCATCATCATGCTTACAAAAAGATGGTGTTAATTAAGGTACATTCGTTCGCCATATCCACAGTCGACCGCATAACTTACGTCCATCCCTGCTAGGATATTAAAATTACATAACCTTTTACATTTTATTGTATTATATCGTTTTTAATCAATAGTAAATAATTTTAAAAAAGACATAAATACCAATGTAAATCATGGGATCCCATCGGCATAGCGAACGACTGTACCTTAATTAATACCATATTTTTGCAAGCCTGATGATGGCCGAAAAAGGCCGAAACATGTCGCTTAATTAACAAGTTGTAGATTTACAACTGTTATTTGTGTGTTGTGTAAAGACGGTTCGTTTTAATAAATCTGTTCATACGGCATGCGCGTTCGCGGTAGTGGAACCATCGACGTGTGATGTGCTATTTTGTTCAGTTTCTTCATTGTGGAATTTACAATTTCGGTCGTTATGTTCTTATTTTGACTTATCCCGGTAAGTTTATTTATAATGCAGAGAGCGATCAAATCTATCTTATTATATACCAGGTACAAGAGTGTTCTGCACTGTGCAATTTATTGTAACACTTTGTTCTTTGAATTAAATGATGGTCCACTGAAGGGCTCGTGCATTCTTAGAGAGAGTGTCATTATTTCACGTACAGTCATACCTGGCTGTTTTTAAAGTGCTAGTAATTACACACCGTATTTACACATTGCTTTATGCGCAGTAAGCTTGGAATTTAAGGTGAATTTCTTATGGGCATGAAGGCCTAATGAACTTATTTTCAGTTTTTATTGTAATATGCCAAAAGAAACGAGCGACGGATGGTGAGAGCCTGAACATATGGAGAGAGCTGTTGAAACAGTTTGAAATGGCGAATTTGGTTTAAATGCAGCATATCGTTAATAGTCTACCTTATTCAAAAAGCTGTCTTGAAAGTCATTTGAATTGGACGAGTAACTTTGCAGTTGAAAACGCTCAAGTGATAGGTAAGGTGGGATATATTTCTGCGCGTGTTGAAACGGAATTAACTGACCACGTTTTACGATTGGCTTTTTGTGGTTATTGGACTGAACTGACTCAGGACAGGGTGCAACAAGGAGCCTTTTAAAACACGATAATGAGCCTTCAGATCACATAAATTCGGGAAATGGAACTTACCGCCCCTCATACTTTTTCTGACAAATAATACAGCTACACGGTACGTACAAACAAAATCTAAAATTTCTGGGAATATTTTAGTACCTTTTGTTAAAGCATGGCAAATACATATGAATCAATAAAATCTTTTAAGCTGGTCCGAGTTTGAGGACTGATATTTTGTCATTATTGTTGTCTGTTAATTGTCGATTATAAAACCAATTTGTGAACAATTAGCAAGTGACACAGCACACAATATGGAAGTATTTACCGGGAACATGCAGTATCGACCTTTCAGAACCATAACAAACACAACTGCAGCTGCGACAAATTAGGACATTTCATGTACCACAACCCACTTTTTAGCTTTCGAGTTTAAAATTTTTCACTGCACATGATCCATAATCCGCGCATTAACTGAATATGGAACACGCTGTTGACAGCAACAAAATGCACACTACTGAAATAGTTTTCATACTCAGGAACTCCATACATATTTCGGCCCGCTCACACGGCAGTTATCAGGCAGCCAATACAAAGGATAGAAATTTATGCTATCCAAGTTTTACACAACAAACAGTATTACGGACACTTAAACACCACTAAGTCATTGTTACACCCCACTTATAAGGGGAGATGAATGAATGCCTTACAAAACGTCTATATTCAACTTTTTCACCAACGAAATAGATGATTAGTGAAAAAACTCAGAAGGAAGTTAACCCCCGTTTTGCTCTAATTTATGATGTGCAGCTCAAACACGCATGCCCGTGAACCCCATCGCTCAGTCTGCCTTCAGTACGGAGTGGTTTACTGTGCTGTTTTATACCTCAGTACATTCTCTGCCTACGTATTTCATTGACTACCGTTTTACCGCCCTGTTCCGCTATTTTGCAAATATCTAACAACGCATTATAAAATTTATTACACATACATACTCCTGTCATTGCAGGATGGTGCATTACTGCGTAAGACGTCTGTGTATACCATTCATTTAATAATGGCACGAT
>Ga0123352_10008218_pt1 | contig 16240 bp, 10 predicted proteins | sample TergutLab28metaG_FD_89700 | JGI IMG/M metagenome (GOLD analysis project Ga0123352, IMG submission 89700) | Labiotermes labralis P1 segment gut microbial communities from Petit-Saut dam, French Guiana - Lab288 P1 | ecosystem: Host-associated > Arthropoda: Insects > Digestive system > Gut ... | reverse complement strand
CGCTGCGCGGGGTTTGGGACTGTTTTTTTAGCCGGACGGGCCCCGTTTCCATTCCGCGTGTTGTCATTGGTGTTTTCTCCCCCCCCCCCCTCTGTAGTGTCTTTTTCTTTTTGTCCACTGCACTGCCATTTTGTTGTTGCAACAATTTGTTACATCATTCCTGAGTAGCTGGCTTTCAGTTTCGCTTGACATTAATAAATACACAATATCAAATGGCACTGTGCTTCTTAAGGGCACAGGGAGGGAGTGGCATGTTGTGTCGTGACTGTGCAGTTTGCATATAGTGGTATTTCAGCAGTTCAAGACATGGGGTTTAGATGTACAGTCACAGCAAGAAAACAAAAGAGTTCTGTACCTTTAAAAGAGATTTGGCAGGAACCAGAACTAGTTTAGACACTGTGGGAGAGACAATAATATATTGTATTTTGTCTGTATAAATCCTGATTCCATGTTTGTGTATTTCCTGTTTCAATCACCATGGCAACTGAGTGATACTGAAAGAAATATCTTGAAGTGTAAATTAGTGTGGTACAGTGTGCGAAACTTGGGGTACATGTAAATTCGTTCCTATGCATGCCATGAATGCATGAGTTGACACTGGTATCCACTGATGAACGTGGGGCTGGATAGATCCGAGATTCAGAGTCAATAGTGTGGAGTAGAGAAGAATCTCGTGCCCCTGTTGGTAATTGAAGCATGTATTGTGCAGCCCATAGTGTACTGACTCCAGGATAGTCACAAAATCATATATCTATGAATGGCAGTAAGAAATGAAAATTGTACTGTTCATAAATTGTCCAGTGTTTGGTGTGTGCACTGTTCTGCAAAGGCATGTCCTCAACATATAGATTATTTTTTGACGCCAGATACTAATTTTCTATACAATGTGTATAAAGTCTTGTGAAACCACTCTGTAGTTCTACAAATACGAATATGGAGCAACTACAAGCTACAAATAATGCTATGCCATCTGCATTTTCATTCGTTTATAATATATGGAAGAAAGGGAAAGACACATAGTGTATTGGAAAGTTTGTGAAATCTGAGAGCTTTCAGGAGATGAATGCTGCAGTGGCAAAAGGTGGGAATGTCTGAGCCAAGGTAGCAAGTTTTGCTGGAAGTTGAGGAGGTAGTGGCACTGAGGAAAGTGCAGGTAGTAGCATGACGGTGCGGGGAGCATAGAACCACATCGCAATTCATGCAACACATTGGAGTTGCTAGTGTTACAAAATGCTATAATTTATTGGGTTTGCAATCATATTCATTGGTGGTATTGATAAAACTTTCCATTGTAATGTGTGCAGTGGGACATTCTGTAGGTATACCAGCTTGTGGTTTTGTAGTCACCTCCACTCGGGTGATATTAAAATTTAGTACTTGTGGGTTGATGTTGCAAAGATGGCTTATTTGAAGAAACATGGGGCCTGTATAGCTGGAAAAGCATTAACAGGTCCCCTCAGGTGAGTGATCTTATTAATGTGAATTCTGCAATAAGACATTTGTGAGAAATTTGACACTTTTGAACTATAGAGAGGTACACAGGTGAGAAACCATACATGTGGTTATGCTACAGGCTGGATGACTGGGAACTGGAATTGGATTCCCAGCAGGGATGGCATTTCCTGTTTTCCAGTGCCAGTCCCATTCTGAGGCTCAGCAAGCCCATGGTTAACGGGGACTCTTTCCACAGAGGTAAAGCAGCCAATGCATGAAGCTGACCATGCACGTTTACCTACTGTGAGGGTTAACAATGCATACCTGTACTGCTTAGTATGTTGTAATGGCACGGGACATAATGGAGCAGTGGGCAAGTTTGTGGAGTATACAGTTTCAGTGTGGACTTGCAAATTATGTTCACCATAAGGAGAATGCAGAAATTATGACTTTCAATCATTGTTTATCAGGAATATGCATTTGTATGAGGGTCTCAAAATTAAGTCTGTTATTTTCTCACTCATTTCCCACACAGACATAATTGGTGTACCTGGCAGAGCAATATATTACAAGAGCTGATGCATCATTGTTATTGTTCTCTGTGCTGCTATTTTTCTTATAGGACATTGTCAAAGGTTAGGAAAAGGGTTCATCTTTCCATTTGGGAGATGACAGTCTTGTTGGTAAATCAATTACACTGTGACTGTAATGCTCAGCATATTTTTTACTTTATGGCATAATTATTTCAATATTTTCTTCTTTTATTAATCATCATCTTCATCTCATAACACCATTTCTTTCTTTCTCACTACTGATGTCTGTGTCATTTGTTACACCAGGCCTGCCCAGCGTTCAATATGTTTCAGGCAACATTGGCAAAATTTGGTCTGCAAGCAAGTAACATGAAATTCAATATGCAAAATGAAGAATGCATTAATAGATGCATACTTGGCAGCTGTTGTTATTCTCTGCATTACCTTGAATAGAAATGTACAAAATTATATCATAATGTATGCCTCCATAAATAGCTCATAATCATTCGAAAATGCTTCGACCTTCTATCTCGGCCCTGCAAGGGAAAGGGTTAGGAGACATATCTTAATTTTAAATGTTAGAAGGAACACACCGCCCACGAGCTAAGGATACAGCGGGTCTGGTTTGAATGGTACATACAGAAATGATTGACAGTGGTGGTGTATCACATAAATATGGTCAGATCCTGGCTGCCCTTCCTCGTCGGACACAAAGATGTAAATGCAGCAATGGCCATAGTACATTCATATAATTGATCAACAAACAGTATGCGAAATAGCTGAAGAAGTAGGATAATACATAGGAGGATTCTTCACAGTCCTCACTGAAACTTGGGCATGAGGCGATCATATAATTGATCACACAAACAGTATGCGAAATAGCCAAAGAAGTGGGAAAATGCATAAGAGGATTCTTCTCAGTCCTGACTGAAACTTCGTGCATGAGGCGAGTCTCCGCAAAATTCATTCTACGTATACTCAGTGTCAACGATGTCACCTGCAGTCATCCAAGTCACTTTCTGTGAAAGCGTTTGTAGCATGGATTAGAGTTGGTTAGTAGTCTTAGTAGTCAACGTACATTTCCACGGAGATACGTAACTCTACGCCATAGCTGTAAGCAGTGGTACCGCGACGACATGGTTCGTGAACATTAACGCTAGAAGATCTTGTTGGAAGTAATGCCGGAGATATGATGTTACGATAATTTGACTTAGTGATCGTATTGTCAAAGACTGTTACTGTTTAGCGATGTGTCGTAGAACGTGACTTGGAATGGCAGAAGTTCACATAATCGGTCAAATAATTGGAGCAAGTAAATTCCCTAATCGGAGCTTATTTTGCAACTGGGGAGTACATGCAGGTGTAGTATGCGTCTTCTCTGGCTTAATAATAAAATAATTCAATGCATCTGTACAGTAACGTAAGCGATATTGTTACTTAACTGAGAATTATTTGTTTTGAGGGTAGTAGCGTTAAAAGCTACGTTAAATTCCCCATTCAGTTGGCTGGTTAGATTCTGACCTATCACTGAACTTGCGAGTTCAACGTTACGTAAAATATTGTACCGTACCTAAGCCCTGTAACCGTCAGGACGATTAGGTGGGGTAGAATATTTCATGATACGTAATGTAAGCGATATCAAAAATACATAGGAACCTCTTCATAGTTACAGTAGTGTAAGTTTGTTCCAGCTCTGCTTTTTCATTAAGTGTACTGTGTAACCGAGGACCGGGATAGTGTAGTCGGTATAGCAACTCGCTACGGGCAGGACGGTCCGGAGATCGAATCCCGGTGGGGGTGAGATTTTCTGCACCCATCCAGACCGGCCCTGAGGCCCATCCAGCCTCCTATACAATGGGTACCGGGTCTTTTCCGAGGGTAAAGCGGTCGGGGCATGGTGTTGACCACCCACCCCCATCTAGCGCCGAGGTTAAAGAAAGATTAGAGCTGTACCTCTGCTCCCCCGCAGGTCCTCTGTGGCCTCTTCTGGGGTGAACTGTACCTTTACGTTTTACCTGTACTATGTAACTGTTCAATAGAGTGGGCAGTAGGATGCTGGCTTGTTACAAAGAAGCTTCTCACAAGAGAGTCCTGACTTGGACCGTGTGTAGTTTGTGGTGAGGTTTGTGCCAGTAAGGCACGATTTCCTCTGATTTCTTCTGTCAGCAATATTGCCACCAGTATCCAGTACACATGTCACACTTTCTTTGTATCATGCAATAAAGAAGCTTAAGCTCAATGTCACAACCTTCATGATTGTTTTGGCCTTTATATCTGATCTAGCATTTGGCTAGAAAAATGATGTAGCAGTTTAGCTATTTTAGGTGTAAGACAATAATTAAATGGCTATACTGTTGATGTAGGGGGATGCATTTTGTTACGCAAAACTCCAAATTCAACGTAGGAGTGGATTTAAAAATGCTGATTGTTATGTTCAAAAACATGTATTCTTACTTTATATCACAAATATTAACATATTAACACAAGTGTTAACAGTTTTGCAAATTGTTAAAGGAATCAGGATAGCTCGTACTGTGGCTAGTGGCAGTGCTACAGGCTGGGTGACTTGGGAGATGGTGTTTGTTTCCCAGCAGGGGCAAAGTTTTCTCCCTTCTTAGTGCTCAGACCTATTCTGGGGCCCACCACACCAGTGGGTACTAGGGGCTCTTGCCACAGTGGTAAAGCAGCACAGGCATGAAGATGCCCATGCACCATTATGTAATACCAGGGTAAAAAATGCATGGTGCTATACCTTTACTCCTCAGTATACTGTAATGACGTGGGACAAGTTTATTGTTTACGCACTCTAGAGTAGACTTGCAGAATGCTGTTTACTAAAAGGAGGCAGCAGAAATGGTGCTATTTAGTCTTTGGTTGTCAGGAATGTACAGTGTGTCAGGGTCTGAGAATGAAGTATTGGGTTGTCTCATCATATTTCTGTGGGCTGACAATTGTCTGCATGGAGTCAGAACAAATAATTGCACATATGATGTTTCAAGTTTCTGCCACAATGTAGTTAAGGCTTTCACACTCCTGGGATATGACACAATATAGGTAGGTGGTTGGTTACCAGCGGTTTGGGAGAGCCTATCAGTTCTGTCTTCAAGCGTCATGTTGTCCAGTTTTTGCCGACTGCTTGACCCTTGACAAACCTATGCTGTATCACATGCCAGAAGAGCACAGGCCTTTGTTATTTCACATATTTTATGAGCTTGTATGTTAATGAAGATATTGTTTTCTACAGCACTGAATAAATTCTGGGTGCCCGTTTGCTATGTCTTCAATTTACTTTTCTGGCACCAAGGATTTTGAAATTGCTCCTAGATTTTCAGAAAATTTCTTTACCCCTGGTTATGTGGGATGTGACCCTACAGTGTGTGGTTAATAAGTACCAGTGGTTTGCAGGACTACGTTGCCCTCATCTCCAGAAGCTTTTGTCCTGCACAGCAGGTTCATTTGAACATACGGTACATGTCTACCAAATCACTCAGCGTGTTGTATTTACCTGAACTGAGCAGAATGTTCCTGATAACAGCAAGTCTTACAGGTCCTTCCAGAATTTTGAGTCTTTAGTATGGAAGGTACTTCATGTCACTGTTCTGGTGCCTGTGGATCCTTGATCTAAACATAATGCTTAATGCTGTAGGAGGGCCAAGTTTCAAGCATGTTAGTGATTGTGTTGTTACATTTTCAAAATTTAAGAAATCTCTAGATATTTTTAAGTATCACTGTAATAGTTATGTTTGTTTCAAGGTAAATGTGCTTTGGTATAAATGGGATAAGTAATATTGTGTTGTCATGTGTCTGTTTCTATTATCTGTTATCTGTAATTGTTATATATTTAGTATTGCTAAGAGATATTCATAAGAGTAGATCCGAATGTGCATAGTTTGGTCTTGCTTTGTACTGTAATTTCAGTATTTTGTGTTTCTGTTATTCTGTATATACAGTGTTTACATGTTGGTATGTGCACAGTGATGCTAAAAGATGTAGCTGTATTGAAATGAATTGATCTGGTATCAGTACACATAACAGTTTGCAGTTTTTTATACTCCCTGGCATGACAAAGAATGTGATACACAAAATACAGCTGTTGTGGAAAGCATCACTGAAGAAGCAATTGTTCAGTTTATGGAATACATAAGTTTTTTCTTCAAAGTTTTATTGGATGCACAGGGATTATTTATAGAATATGTTTTCTACTTTAATGAAATCTCCAGTGCTTTATTTGTATTGTGACATTAGAATCACCCATTTAAGTGCAGTGCTTAAGAAATTATGACATTTAAAACTGTTGTGTCTTGCATAAATAACTGCCTGCATTAAAATCCCTTAAACATAATTTTACTTATACTTTTGTATTGAAATAAAACTTAGGCTGTCAAATTAAGCAAGAACATGTGGCAATGCTTGTAGACAACTGCATGCTAAGGAGAATACTTAAATTCAAGAGGTAGGAGGTGATTGGAGGCTTTGGTATGTTACATAAAGAGGAGCTTCATTATTCATTATCTTCACCGGATACAGTTAACCCTCTCATATTTGGGAGCTTTGTATTAGCAGGGTTGCTGTACAGTATTAATAACCTTTATTCAATGTTTACAATTCAGAATTTGCTTATTTGTTGTTTTGACAGAGGCATACTAGGTCATTTGTAACCAACTCACCAGCCTACAAGTTTGGCAGTGTTGTGTGACCTTGCATTTATTCCACTTGTCACCATTGTTCGCAATTGAGCTAAATGCCATGACAACATCAAAGAAGATTGATGGATGACAGTCATCCATCTAAACTAAAGACATTTCATTCTGCTAAGCTTGATTGGCAGAATTGAGGAAAATAGGAGGAAACATAAGAGGGAAAAAGAAAATGCCAAGAAAAAAGCATAGTAGATAACATGCAGTTGGAGGGAGAGGAAGAGATTGTGTTGCAGGGGAGGAATGGAATGTAGTGAATTTTTTCTTTTCTTGTATGTTATTTTGTTGGCTGCTGTCCGCATTGGTTCTTGAGGTTTCAGTTAGACATTTTTAATGCTAATTTATTAATAGGCATTACAAAATCTTACTTTGTATAAATATTAGAATAATGTTAGAACACATGTAATTTTAATGTACAAATATTAGGGGGGACGTGACATTCTTGGTGCTGAGGAACAAATCCTGGTTATTCCCATAGGTCATTAAGTTCACTTTTCCAAATGTTGTATTTAAAGTGTTTTCCAAGAATGTAAACCTCACGAATGTGTACGTTTTACTGTAGTGCCAGGATCTTCAAGTGAAGGCAGACAAGATGGGTGTAACACACGCATAAAAGATGTGTGAAGTGCATGCAAATTTCTGGTTGGAAAGTTACTGCTGATGACTCCTAGGCATGGATTAAAGGGTAATGATAAAATGGCTGCCAAAGTAGCAGGTTGTTATGGTGTGGCCTGGACCAATGGCTGGCTGTTGTGAACATGGTGATGAACCAGCATATTCATAATTGCCAAGTAATTTCTTGATTGACTCCCAGGATTGCCTCTTTGCTCTCGAATTTTGTAGTTATGTGCATGTAAAATTATTGTTTGTTTACTTGAAATGCAGGTGGTGGCTGGAAATTAATATCTGGGTTGAAGGAGGGCCAGACTCAAGTTGACAGCCCTGCATATGACAGTGTTACATACTGGTGTCATCCAATAGACATCCATTTTGCAACAAAAGGCATTCAAGGTACTGTAGTTTGTGCAAAAAATTATGTCGCATGCATATGTAATGTAACTTCTGTTACCTGCTATAGACGTAATAAAGGGCACACATACATACTTTGTATTCATAAATGTACTTTATACTCTTGCCATTATGTATGGTAGCCACAGCTGTGAAAGTAGTTGGCAGGTGTTGGGGTATAAGTTTTTGATTGTGATTAAATTCAATATTTTCAGTCTCTTCCTTGGCAATTATGTGAGCAGACTTACTGATTGATTATATTGTTACGCATTCATTAAAATCTAAACTACAGTCCAGTTTGGGGGCACACGATGGCACAGTTGGTTGAGGCTCTGAGCTACAAGCCAGAAGGTCGCAGGTTCGATTCCCGATAGTGTCACTGGAATTTTTCATTGGCATAATCCTTCCAACAGCACTATGGCCCCGGGGTTGACTCAACCTCTAACAGAAATGAGTACCAGGAATATTTCCTGGAGTAAAGGTGACCTGTGCATAGGGCTGACAACCTTACCACCTTCGTGTGCCGATTGTGTTGAAATCTTGGAGCCTCAACCTTCTGGAACCCTCAGGGCCTCTCCAGGCCTGTCATGGGATTGCTTTACCTTTACATTACAGTCCAGTTTGATCCCAGGCCATTTCACATGGGATTGTGGTGGAAAGAGTGGCATTTTGATGCACTTTTCTCTGAGTACTCCAGTTTTTTCCCTGTCAGTATTACCCCACCCGTGCCCCAAACTGCTGGGGCTCATAACTGGAGACATGTGAGGTTAGGAATTTGGGCAAGGAGTGGGGGGGGGGGGTGTTAAGTAAGTGTGCATTTCATGTTCACTACGCTTTTCTTAAATGCCTTCTAGGTCTCGGGTATGTGGTGGCACATTTGCTTGAGACACTGCACTACAAGCTGGAAGGTCACAGGTTTGAATCCTGATATGGTCTTTGGGATTTTTCATTGACTTAATTCTTCTGGCCGAACAATGGCCATGGGGGGTGACTAGCCTCTAACAGAAATGAGTACCAGGTGGTTCCTCCTGGAGGTAAAGTTGGCTGGTGTTTAGGGCTGACAACCTTGCCAACTTCATGTGCTGATTGTCTAGAAATTCTGGGAGCCTAAACCTCCTGGAGGGCCTGTCCAGGCCTGTAAAGGCATAACTTTACCTCTGGTTTTACCTTCCAGGTCACAAATTATCAGTCCCAGCAGTACGCATACTTCATTCATCTACCACCTACACTGTAAAATTAACAGCTGATAGCATTTTAAACTAAAATGCTTCACACTGTCACTACAATGTATTGTGAGGTTGACACACAAAACAATCATATTGTGGTCAAATAATGTGTACTTTTGTTCACCAGAAGCCCTGAGTATAAACTGATTGAGTGTCTTGGTGTTATTACTTAACAGGCTGGCCCAAGCTGCACCTTCAAGTGTATCATCAGGACCAGTTTGGCAGAAGTGAAATATATGGTTATGGATTTTGTCATGTACCCACTTCTCCTGGATGTCATACTTTAGAATGCGTCACCTGGCGGCCTGTTGGTTAGTTTTAAGAAAGACACTCCTTTGCTGAAACTCGCAGGAACAAGAGGAGGGACAGTCAGATAAAACTGATTAGCTGCAAACAGATGATCAAAATAAATATATATTGAGATAAATTATTTTGACACATTCACATCCTGGCTGCTTTATCATCTTGTTTGCAGCATTGTGCTCTCCCTTGTGTCCGCTAGCTTTTAGGTTGATTGTACACAAATAGCATTAAGTCTCTCAGCACTGCAGGTTTGGTTGCCATTTTTTTATTTGGGTACAACAGTTTATTGTGCAGGAAAGGGAAACTATGAATCTCCCTTCTCCACAAGTGTGGTGGCCACATTTTAACTTGCAGGTAATTGCATTATCATTGAAAATTTTCAGCACATAGCAAGCTGGGCTATGCATTTTTGCCATCATAATACGATATTTCCAGTAGATGGTAAGTTAACATAACCTGCAAAGTAATGGGTGTGTTATAGTTGAGTGTAAGGTAAAAGTTAAATTGTTCCCGTTACAGGCCCGGTGTGGCCCAGAGGGTGGGTAGAGGTATAGCTCTACTCTTCCATGACCGCGGCACTAGAAGGGGTTGAGTGGTCAGCAGCACGCCCCGGCCGCACTTTACCCCTGGGAAAGAACTAGTACCCATTTTACAGGAGGCTGGGTGGGCCCCAGGGCAAGTCTGGACGGGTGGAAAATCTCGTCTCCACCAGGATTCGATCCCGGACTGTCCAGCATGTAGTCAGTCACTATACTGATTGAGCTACCTGGCCCATGTTATGGTTGAGTGTACAGTGCTTATTTTGTAGCATATCTAACAGTACTTAAGAGAAACATATTCCTTTCTGTAGAGAAGTGTACTCTCCTAGTTACCTTAATCCTACTAGCAGTGAAGCAATATGAATTTTAAGTTTCTGCAGCTGTGTAGCCAATTTTGTCATTCTGAGATATGATGTCACATTACTGGAATGTTTTTTCTTAGAAGTTAATGTCTGTTATATAATTGTATGCTAATTCTCTGCAGTAGTTTCCATGCTTAAAATATCTGAATGTAACTCTTCTTTGTAGTTAAGTATATAAATACTGTACAATATGCATGTGTCCCTCAAATTGCACATTAGTTTTGTTCCAAAGATTGGTCATGTAATTCAAAGTTTTTCTTTATCTGTTTGTTTTATATTCTTGAACCTGTATCTCACCAGGGTGGGTAATTAAATTTTAGAGCATAATTTATGAAAAACATACTTCTTGAAGAGAGAGAAAAATGTGAAATAAACCATATTTTGTGGAAAATAAAGCCGATCTTACACAGCATGTCATAGAAATGCAGTATTTCCTTGTTGCCTAAGAATATAAAATGAATTTCTAGGGGCTTTCACATGTGTGTGTTTGCATGTGCCAACGCCGGTCTTTAAAAAGCTGATTTTTCACTGATAAATGAGTAAGTCCATTAACGTAAAGCAGTCCCATTACAGGCCTGGGCAGGCCCAGAGGGTTCCAGGAAGTTAAGGTTCCCAGATTTTGTGACAACGGCACAGCATGGTTGTAGGTTGTCAGCCTTACGCACCTGCCGCCTTTACCCCCAGGAAATACTCCTGGTACTATTTCTGTTAGAGGGACCACAGGGCCATAGTGCGATCAGAAGGATTTTATGTCAATGAAAAATCCACTGACACCAGCTGGGATCAAACCAGCGACCTTCCGATTTGTAGCACAGCACCTTAACCACTGTGCCACCGCGTCCCTCCAGTCCATTAACATATATCTCTTTAATTTTAACCGTGTAGAAATTGCCTATCGCCTGTTTTTGAGACACGTAATCATTTAACTGTTTGTCTTAATTAAGAAAATACAGTTAAAATGAATTACATTAGCATGAAATGTGTGTCAATCAAAGCTGTGTTAATTGGGCCATAGGTGTCGGTATAAATTGTATTGGTGCTGTGTGCATATTGTGGAATACTGAACTTCCACCTAACTCACTCAGTGTGTGAATGTTTCAGGCACTCTGCGGGATCAATTTGTCCAATACTTCCTTGGTGGTGGACCTCAGCTCAAGAATCCAGATTTAATTTACTCTGGAAATGATCGGTATCACTTACAGACCGAAACAATGGGTGTCGTACACTTGGAATTAGGAGTCATTCTCCGTAATTTTGATAAATATGGGGTTGAATGCTGACTCTGCCAAATTATTCATATGAATGAATAATTGTTTGAGCGTTCAAGATGAGACGTTTTGTGGGCCAGGTGTTTCTTGTTTTGGCAATTCATGTATATGTGTACGTGTGTGCACAGAATGAAACACACTCTCTGGAAGTAAGTTCAACTGAAACCAGTAGGTCCTGTACACATAATGTGACTGGTAGAGATTATGTCTGTGAAGAGGTGCAGAATACAACAGATGTGATACCTTCAACAAAGGTGAGAGAGGACAGTGATGATGTCAATGTGACAGTTGAAGTTGTGGATGTGGAAAGTGCACTCCCTACTGATGTAATTTATTTAGGAAATGAAACAGAGACTGAATTGTCAGTGAATGTAACCTCAGTAAAATCAGATATTCAAACAACACAACAACCAGACAGTACCATGGAACCAATTTCTGTAACAACTGAAATTGTTAAGGAAGTGCAACCACTCTCCAGTGATATCTGCACCTGTGATTTAAATGTAAGTATACACATTACTTCTATAGAATAAGAGATTATTAAGGAGCATAACTTTCAAGTTATTTATATATATGGCTAATTTATTTCTTCTGGTATACATATGAAAATATAGTAGATACCAGGATTTATAATCAGAACTGATTACTTGTGTTTGGTGGCTTATCATTCTTTCTTCCAACATTGTTTCATAACAATACATTTATGTGCAATAATACCAGCTTAACAGATATATCACTGTTTCATACATCTCCTGTAGATCTGTTTCACTTTTCCACAAAGCCATCACAAGTGTCAGCTTTATGTTTAGGTAATTTTGTCAATATTGATCCTGTCATATTACAATATCATTTATCAATACTGATTTTAAAACATTTAAAATCATTTAAATTGAATTATTTATTTGCTTTCTTGGATCCAGGTAGTTCTGTATTACGTTGGTATTACTTACTTACTCACTCCATGGTGCAGAGTCCTTCTTGAGAAGCTAACTGGTTTTCAGCTAGTCAAGAAATTCCCCGCATTTCACGGAACCCGAAGGTTCATTACCGCGCTTACAAGCGTCCGCCATCTGTCTCTATCCTGGGTCAGCCCAATCCAGTCCATATACCCACATCCCACCTCCTGGAGATCCATCATAATATTATCCGCCCATCTACGCCTAGGTCTCCCCAGTGGTCTCTTTCCCTCCAGTTTCCCCACCAAGACCCTATACACCCCCCTCTCCTCACCCATACGCGCCACATGCGTATTATGTTGGTATATTGAACTGAATTTTGTCATCACTTTGTTTTGTTCGTAGTACTATTACAGTAGTTAGTCTTTGACCTGTTCTCATGTGGACACCTTTCTGTTGTTCTGGTGCTGTATGTAGGTGTAGTGCTTTTGAAGTTGTTATAATGCTCTTAGCTGCTGGTTGCTAGTGACTATTACAAGAAAGCTTCTTGGATCAAAGTAAACTAGTGAATAATAATTTACTTTAAGCAAATTGTTATAAAATATGTAGTATGTTTTGAATATTAATACTGGCAGGATTTGAGATATTAGTATAAGATCAGTATTGGCGGAATTTTCATAAATGTGATATTCTTGACACTGATGATGGTTGTTTAGAAAGCTGAAATGTGTCTGTAGTAGGTGGAGAAAAGAGTTTTAAATTGCTCCACGTGATGAAATTACATGACCTTTTATTGCGAATAAAAGCCACATAGAATACTGAGCTACAGATTTGGTTTTGTAATGCAGCTTAGAAAAGAGAATCACAATTACTTATTGAATTTCCTTTTATTTGTCTCAATAATTTAACATTTGTTGTGCACAGAAAATCAAATTCTTTCATTTAAAGCATTCATTCTGCTGCTTTGGGGTGGCTGTGCCACTCCTCTCTCCCTAGCCACATCACTGTCTCTAGGAGATGAATTTAAATCCCACTCGTATTCCTCGACTGCCCAAGTTTTTCTGGTGTAGCGGGGGCATTTAATTTGCTACCAAATAAACACAGAGATGCACATACAGCATGCTAGACAATTTGGTAGCACATATTAGAGACCAGCATGTGGTGTCGTAGAACAGTAGCAGTTACTCTTTTGAAAACTAACTGATATATGGCCATAGTTGTAAAATAAGTTTCATTCTGTCAACATTTTGTTACTGATAATGTTGTTGTTTATACAGATGGATTCCTGTGATATCAACTGTTGCTGTGATGTAGATTGTTCAGACAGTGATCGACTTGCATTCGCAGGCTGCCACACTAGAATACCTTTTAATTTTGATCCTCGTCACTGCTACCAATCTCACTTTGTTTATCATAACAATACAGAGCTGAAATTTGTTCAAAATGGAGATGGCTTATTCTGCATAGTGAGGGACAATCTGCCTGCAAGATTTGCTTACGAGAATAGAAAGGTGAGATTTAATGTTGAGAATTTATCTTCTACATCATGAATTCTGTCTGCAATGTAAATAATATTCTCATCTGAGAGAATGAGGATTTCTTGGCAGTGAAAGATTACTACCTTTTCATATGTGACCATGCCCTTTGATAAATAGCTGTCAGTGGTTTGAAGGAATGTGCTGCTACTGACAGTATGGAAGTACAACATATTCCTCCAAAGTGTTGATACCTGTCCGTCATAATCTAGGTACTAACTGCTGTGTGGATGTCATTTCTCACACATGCTGGCAGAAGTTGTACTTGCCAGTATTTATCCACTGGAAGATTCTGCTAATGCTCACTGCCGCAGTTTCTCCTTGCTGACCTACTGACCATCACATACAAGATATACAAAATACAGTCCCTTTTGTTGCATGGGGGACCATGGTAGCACAGTGGTTAAGGCACTGTGCTACAAATCGGAAGGTCGCTGGTTCGATCCCAGCTGGTGTCATTGGATTTTTCATTGACATAAAATCCTTCCAATCGCACTGTGGCCCTGGGGTCGACTCAGCCTGTAACAGAAATGAGAAACAGGAGCATTTCCTGGGGGTAAAGGTGGTCGGTACGTAAGGCTGACAACCTACCACCGTCCTGTGCCGTTGTCACAAAATCTAGGAACCTTAACTCCGTGGAACCCTTTGGGCCTGTTCAGGCCTGTAATGGGACTGCTTTACCTTTTGTTACATAATATGGGCACTGTGCATGTTATAATTTACTGTTTCACATCTGTGGAGAAATCAAAGAGAGTAAAAGATGAAGTCACCCTGTAACCTGCCGTGAAGGCACAGGGACGGGGTAGAGGTATAGCTCTACTTCTTCTTTAACCTTGGCACTAGAAGGGTATGGGTGATCAGCACCATGCCTCAGCCACTTTACCCCCTGGAAAGAGACCTTGTACCCATTGTACAGGAGGCTGTGTGGGCCACAGATTTGGTGTGGATGGGTGTGGAAAGTCCCGCCGACAAGAGAGTTCAAACCCCAGACTGCCCAGCTCATAGCAGGTCACTATATTGCCTGTGCTATCCTGGCTGCCTAATCAGAGAGTGGGACAGCATGTTTGTGAACATCATAGAATGGGTTTAACATGGTATTCTCACACACTAATCCATCCCTTCTTTCATCAAATGTTTCTTCATTTATGATTAATGAAATCATTACAGTAGTAATTATTATGTAATTTTTTGGACACATTGCTAAAAGCTATCATTTTGGTAGAGGGGAGAGTGAAATACATCTCATGATACAAATAATTATGTTTAGCTTTAGTTCACTGATTGAAACCTTAACATTTTTTTCTTTTCTTTGTTGTGTCAGCACAGTATAGTTGACTACTGTACAGTTGTGATAGAGAATTTGGAAACACTGGTTTGAAATGTTTTTTTAATGAGCAGTTTTTGGAACAAAGTTATAAATAAGATGACATTTAACATTTTATGAGCTGAAATTTGAAGTTATTGATACTTTAGGCACACATTAGTCGTATTTGATAATCGATAATAATAGCCCATAAAAATGAATCATACTGGTAATTAACTTTAGCCATTCAATAGCTATTTCACTACATTTTTTGTAATGTTGTTCATCCGACATTTCAGACCATTATGATACTCAGCAGTCCCAGCAGCATAAATGTGGAGGATGACCTGATCTTTTGCAGGTCATTGAAATTTCTCCTTCTCTCCCTTAGAGTGTGAAGGAGGTCTTCTGAAGATGGTGAATTAGCCAACAGTTCTTTACAGTGCCAAACATCCATGTTTTGTCCTTCCTTGGATGCCTCCTGTTTTCTCCTCATTACAGCTATATAATATCCCAAACCCCTACATTTCCCTGGCATATAGTGGAAATGAAGCCCAAGCCACTTTGTCTTTCTCGTTTTATTTAGTTACCTATGTCCAGTTGTGACCCTCTTCAGAGACCATCACTGCTTCTTGATCAATGTTTAATTAATTTTTTACTTAATTTGTTTCAGTATCCACATCACATTCCCAACTCTTCCGTAACTACAACTGTGACCCCTGTAACTCTCTTGTTGGTTAGCACCCCTTTTTATTGTCCACACTGGTATACTGAGTCCCTCCCACTACCTACTGCTGTTGGGATGCCACCCTCCCTGTCTTGCAGCTGGGATAGTGTAATGAGTATAGTGACTGACTATGGGCTGAGTGGTCCGGGGTTTAAACCCTGGAGGGGCAAGATTTTCTGTAGCTGCCCAGACTGGCTGTGAGGTCCACCCTGCCTCCTGTACAGTAGGTACTGGCTCTCTTTTCCAGGGGTAAAGTGGCCAGGGTATGATGTTTACCACCCACCCCATCTATTGAATTTCAAGAAAGGGTAGAGCTATATCTCTACCCCCCCCCCCCCACCCCCCCATGGCATTTTTTAGGGGGAAATATTTTGTATTTTTTTATTTTTTTTTTTCCCCACTATTTTTT
>Ga0123352_10008211_pt1 | contig 16246 bp, 5 predicted proteins | sample TergutLab28metaG_FD_89700 | JGI IMG/M metagenome (GOLD analysis project Ga0123352, IMG submission 89700) | Labiotermes labralis P1 segment gut microbial communities from Petit-Saut dam, French Guiana - Lab288 P1 | ecosystem: Host-associated > Arthropoda: Insects > Digestive system > Gut ... | reverse complement strand
CACACCACACACACACACACACACACACACACACACACACACCACAACCACACACACACACACACACACACAAACACACACAGAACATGACTGTTATTTGAGAGAAGATAACCTTGTTATTCCTCATGAAATCATTGTAGATAAACAGTATTCTGAATTGAAAATATGCAAAATTTTAAAATTTGCCTCTGACTTGATGTTTGTGTAATCAATATTGTGATATCAGTACTACATCAGGCAAGTGGTATGGTAGCATGTAACTGCCCATCAACAAAAATAAGCTCTTAAAAATAAATCATAACGTGTTTGGAATTTCGGCCACTAAGTTTTGTTTAGAATGTGTACGGAAGAACTTCACGACACAATTCTAATAGGGTCATTTTGAATACAAAAGGAAACTCTGCGATTTGTATGAGTCATCAGATAGAGTTATAGGAACCAAAGATAAGGTTAAGAGGCACACGTGGTTAGGAGGCAAGTAAGGAACGTGTAAACAATTTTAGTGAGGAAACCTCTTGGAAAACAATTAAGTGGAAAATTGAAAAGTAAGGCAGAAAACTTTAAGATCGAAATAAGATTTCATTTTACATAGTGGATGTACCTGCTTCTAGATCATGCTCGAAGGTGGTGTTGAAATGACAAGGAGAGACATCAATTAAATTTAAAATAATACCCTGTAACTTCGTTGTAAAAATATTCCAATATTAAATTTGATTGCCATTCCTTAAAATTTTGGGACACATTTTGACAGGTAGATAATACTGTTATTTCTATGCACTACACTGTTGCAAGAGGCCGTAAAAACCTGGATTCAAGGATACAATTAGTACTTAGCTCACTGTTGTTCGGATATTTAGCTTTACGTATAACACACATATGGTATGATCGCATGTATTGATAAGGAGAGTTTAAAAACCATTCATGACAAATTATACCAGTCTGTACCACGTATGGGGGCGAGGAACCCGTACTGGATATAGAGGTGTGCATGTAGCCTGCAGCAGACCCATGTGCATGTACGTGCCAGGTTGTGTGTTATACATGGACTTTCAATATTATGCACACATCCACTCACGTCTGAGGTGTAACGGTGATAAGTAACAGCCTGAGGATTGTGTGAGTTCTTAGAAACTTAATCGTTTAATTTGGATTGCCAGAAAACACAGGTATATTCCCTCTGATTGACGTTGAACAAATTAACATGGATGTTTTTCGCAAATGGAAGACAAAATGTTGTTTAGAACTGTAAAATATGTACTTTATCTGATTTGAATTTAAACATATTTAGTAATTTCAATTAACAACGTCTTATTTTAACTCCAATTACGCACATCTTTGACAGTCTTTTTATATATTTCCCTGATTTTTCAATTATGGAGATTGAAATATGTAGAAGGAGCATAAGTGACTAGTGATTATATTATTGATTGTGCAATATCTTGGATCATAAAATATGTAATTAGATTGCCAGATTTAGATAATACTTGCCCGGGCAGAGGGGGTAGCAATGTTTTAATTTTAATAATATCTTGTCCTTCTTATCGTGTGTAAATAATCTTAGGATTAATTAGGTTAAACTTAAAATTGTTTATTACAAGCACAGCAGAAAGTACAATAATCTGAATCACACTTACACCAACGATAAATTTTCAAAGCCAGCACCGTTTAGGTGACATCTACCGGGTCAAAACATCTCCACTAAAAAGATCAGTCCGTAAGGAATCTAAGTTTTGCAAACCTATGTTTGTTTTGACTCAGGTTCTTAAAACAAGTAAGAAATTATTTCGTCCTGAGGAGAAGGCAGAATGTTAAGGAGTGGTATTTTTGACCAGAGCAGTGAAACATTAAAATAACATTAAAAGTACATAAAAAGAATTATGTTCGTAAAATATCGAAATCTTCCACCAACTAATTTTTGTGTCTCAAAGATACGTTATTTGTAAAATAATGGTAGGTATACAAATTTGAAGGTTTAGTGTACCGCTGTGTAAGCACGATACAGCGTTTGAAATTAACCGCGAAAGATAAGCAAACAGGAACATCAATTACATTAAAAATATTATTCTAAACGAAACGTTAGTTGACTTTTCCCATTTTTTTAAAGTGCGAATTTTAATTTGTGTGTGTTCACATGACAGACAAGAACCGCGAGAAGGTTATAGCGGAAACACGTAAAAACACAGCAATTAAAAACAAAGAAAATTAACAAAAAATGCTCTGCAGATTATGGCTCCAACAGCGTTCGGACTAAGCTGATGGAACAGAAATAAATATTCTCATCTACAGGGCTATCACATATTTCGTCTATCCATATTTTCCGAGAATGTGATACCATGTACCCAGATTCTTTGTGGCCACCCTGTATATAAGCAAAGGCACTGTATGGAAGCTGGATTGTAGTGACAGCATGGATTAAGACTCACAGTGATTACTTCCAAACCTCATCCCCTCTCAACTCGCATATTCCTAAAAAAAAATAGTAAAGCTCATCACCTTTCTCTCCTTTTCAAAGCCTTTCTCCATATACAAAGTGGAAAAGGGATATGTAAATAAAAAAATAGGGTTATTAAAAAAATAAAAACCGACAAAAGCAAGAGCACAATTAGATTAATTTCATTACGTAGATGGATGGATTTAATATATGAGGACGCGAAGCCATAGGGCACGTGTAAGCTTGTGATACTACGGTGGTTTGCAACTGTAAGCTCTGATATGGTAATTAATGGATAGGGTACCAGGGAGATATTTCCGCAGTTGGCTAAATCAAAAGCACACACATATCACGGGGATTTCTCTTTGTACTCGAAGTGGAAGCGATGCAGTCAGAGATGTTAGAAAACGTCATCAAACTCAACCAAGTTTTTTTTTTTAGTATAACCAACTAGATTCCATCACGGTAGATTGATCGAGTGTTTACGAAAAGTGCTGAATCTACCTCTTCTTCATATAATTGGTTTCATAGCGGATAACTGTGGGTTATGTTTCGTAATTGTTCTCAAGAGCTCGCATCATTTCGGCTGAACTAAAATCATCATAACTCCCAACTAGAAGCAACAATAATAATTTTATTAACAATTTCAATCAGCTCAACATGTTTCGGGCGATAATTTCGCCCATCCTTGTGAACATTAGACTGTGTTTACAGCTTGTGGTATAAAGCACCGACGATGCTGCCTGCTGGTGACAAGCAGGCAGCATCGTCGGTGCTTTATACCACAAGCTGTAAACACAGACTAATGCTCCTCAGGGTGGGCGAAATTATCGCTCGAAACATGTTGAGCTGATTGAAATTGTTAATAAGGTTATTAATTTTGCATCTCTTTGGGTGTTTATATCATTATATCAATGATACACCGTTACACAAACATCAAACATCAAAACTCCGTCGACAAAGTAAAAAACTTACTAACATAAAAAATGCACTATTCTATAATTTACGCCTACTATCTTTTACAACAGTTCATGCGTAGCTCAGCTGTCAAAAGGTAAAAATTTAAAAACGGTCACTTAAAACTGATCCCTTACAACAGATATGTCCTGCAGAAGTTGACAATCGCCAAGCTATCAAAAATGTATGGCCTATTGTGAAAACCGAAGATTCATTGCTGTGTTCACAAAATCCTGCCTCTGATCCCCGTAATTAACTGCTTCAATTTAACGAACAAGTACCCAATCTATTTCTTTAGAATTGGTTTTAGTGTTAACCACCTATACACGCCGATGCCTTGCAAGTAACACATTCCCTTTTGGGGTTTCACCTAAATCTCATATCTAAGCCACGTTGAAGTTTGAGTAAGAAATATTTCGTGGACTAAACCTTGCAGTGCAGTAGGTCATGTTTTCAAATGGACCTAACACGAAGCTGCCAGTGTTCAAATAATTGTATTTTTATAAAATTATTACGCTCTTTTATGTGCACAGAACACACTCCAACAATACTGCCCTAAATTTCGAAAATATTTCAGATACTACGGACAAGCAGGTTATGTACTTTGATGAAAGCAATTTAAAAAATTAAAATTCGAAAAACTTTGCCTTCGCAACATTTTACGAGTTTTTTGCAGCTGCATAACGTACATGACGTCAATTGAATTAGGGTAGGTAACATGACTTGGGCCCCCCCCTACCCCATTAATTTTCGCGTAGTTACTCCCAGATCTCATAAAAGGGGTCCCAAATACCGGTTTCTATCAGACTTATGGCATTAGTCTTAAAGAAGCCACAGAATATTTCAGAATTCCTTACTCTTTTGGGATCAGCGACAACCTAATTCACATCACTGGTCGGTTGTGATACTTACTGTACAAATAATTTGGTAAGTATGTTGACTGATGTGGTGGTGGTCTGTTTTAGGGTATTGCCCCACCATTTAAAACAAAGGTGTAAGGAAACCACAAAGACACGTGTTATAACACCCAACCTCCGGGACGCAAGGGAACGTGGAACTTGCTGAATGTAAGTGATGTGTTACACACTTAACTAAGAAGCATGGCAATCGTACGTTTCGACACAAACAACATAATGCGTCTCCTTCTCCCACAGACTTCAGAACACGTCAGAGACAGTGCCAATTCCCTGTCGAAGCTTCTCCGGCATCCAGGCCTCTCCACTACTGCCAAGAAGAAATTTCTCCCTCAAACCGTCTCTTCCTTCAGAAAACAAACCACCCCTTTCTCGATTACACTGTCTACACCCACTTGTGATCTTATAAATATTTATACCCTCTGCTTGCCACAAGGACGTGGTGTTCGGGATGTCGTGATCCTATTGATTGGAGCAAGCACCCTTCTCTCTTCTGCACCACCGCACGATCATCCGCAAGCTAACAACAACACTAACGTAATGACATTACCACTGTGCACCAGGCTGACAGCTACCTTTGTATCATCAGTCCCCTGCGGATTTAACTGGCTAGAGGGGGGTGGGGGCGGAATTCATTTTAACCCTTCAATGACAGAGTCGATACACTGTACGGACCTATATTTCTTGAGAAGCTGTCTGCCTCGGTGCATCATATGGTTGTAAATGCACTCAAGGGAACTATAAATTTTAAACCTCTTAGACAGTATTTGAAATTTAAGCCCCAGCGTCTTTGAAGTGTTGAAGTAGGTCTACATATTCTTAGATTATACTTCGCATTTTATTAAAAAAAATGAGCATACGGGATCACGTGTGCACCTGTGAGCCCCTTGCTTTTATAACCTTTGAATTATTCGACGAAAAGTCCATGAAACTAGTTATGGGAATGATGTGATCGGACACCATTTCATCTTTGTGCATATTTTAATTCACTAACTTCATTATAATATTTATCTCACTATTTAACCAACTTTATGAACAAAATTTGTTTTACAATAAGTTTTATTTCATGCCTCTACATGTTTCGAGCACACGCGCTCATCATTAGGAGGTCAAAATTGCACTACACAGCCTCTGGAATCATCACACCTATAGGTGTGATGATTCCAGAGGCTGTGTAATGCAATTTTGACCTCCTGATGATGAACACACGAGTTAATAACATGTAGAGGCATGACATAAAACTTATTGAGAGACAAACTTTGTGCATCAAGTTGGTTAAATACTGACATAAATATACTGAGATGCACGGTCAGCAAAACGTCAAAATTCATTATAATAATATGGAAGTCATAAAAATGTGTAAGGTTGTACGGACACCAGTAAAATTTCATAAGAAGATGTGATAGGCGAGTAGGCCTACACTACGACTGCAGTTCATAGGAGAATATGCAGCTTTTGTCAAGGCAACATACGTATTGTAGATTGTGTAGATATTCACGAAAAGTCAGTCTTGCGGTACATTTTCTTGAAAATACGCAATGAAACAATGCAGAAAACTTGTTTAAATTCTAACTTTCACGGACCATAAAATAGACATAATTACATATGCTCTATAAAACACATTTTTACATATTGTAATCGCTAAAGGGCCACCCCTTCGAAACCCAGTATATTTACTTCAATTACGCGCATAAACAACATGACTGTTCCGAGCTGCGTTGAAGTTACAGGCGGAAAAAGGATATACTTGCGATATAAGAGACTAAACTTCCAGGAAGAAGGAAAATTCCGCAGGAGTTACTATTTATTTCGTTCCATTTTGCACTTACATGTGATAATATATGAGGAAAGCTGAATTTTTACACCGTGGCGTAATTAAGAAAAGGGCCATGTTGTTCCTCAGCACTTCACGAAGGCATACAGGTAAAGAAGAGGTAAGGCTCCATTCATTCCTAGCCTCGGCTCTTTGTGGAGATAAGTAGTCAGCTTATCGCCCCTGTTGCTTTAACCTCGAGGACACGATCACCCTGTGAAGCCTGAATGGTAGGTCTGGTGGCCCCAAGAAATGACCTGGAGATTTGGAATACAGAATAACCTAGAGCTCATGCCTAATTCGAACCCCGTTTCCTGCAGAAAACAACCTTCTTCACTATACTGATAAGATAAATATTTTAGGCTACAAAAAAGTGAAGTATACCCCAGAATTTATCAGGCAATCCTCAAGTACAGAACCATTATTTGGGGAGCCTCATCAGAAATGACAACACAAATTTGACTCGAGCATCGCGACAAAGCAATATACGGCATGTACATAGACACAACAAGCAGTGTTTCTGAACTTGGGGGGGGGGGGGGGTCTCCCGCTGCGACTTGATGAATTGCAAAGTATCGAAAACCAAGAACTACCGTCAACATTAAAGTGTGTGTAACTGCGTATATATTACATTATTCCTCTAATAGAACACAGTTCAAAGTGCACATAGTTCAAGGACTAGAAAATGCCTGGGTCCAATTTGAATCCCCCTCGAAAAAACCTACGTTTATGCAAGTATTTTATCATCACCACTATAATTCCATGAATTTTGTTTTTTCTTCCCATAACCACCTCCTGTTGTATCCTGCAGCTATCTCCTCTTAGCTGCCTTCTCTGCATCCCATAGCTACCTCCTTTACTACCTACAGCTGCCTCCTCTTCTCTCTATAGCTACCTGCAACATTAACTGACTGGTGTTTACAATAGAGGCGGAGTGACTGTACTGTGAGTCATGCAGTACGCTGTAATTCTTTAAACAAAATGAAGGTTTCGTGTTTAAAGTGTCGAATACGTTTCTTTAACCAAACTTCATAAACGGAAATCCTCTGTGTCATTTTAGGAAAGATGCTACATTTCTGTAACTACAAATTTTGGAAGAAAAATATTATGGGATGTGAAAAGTTGAGCGACGTGCTCGACTTTTAGTATATTAATATGACTCTTAAATAAAAGGGGGTTACGAGACCTGTATTTTATTTGGCAGTCTTATGAAATGGTTTAGAAGCGGACGTTTATAAACCAGGTAATGCACTGTGGGCTTCCATACAGAGCGGGGAATTTCATGGGACGTTGAGAGAATATCAGCTTACCAACAATGACTCTGCTGCGTAGAGTTAAACATTTCCAGCAAGTGCAGTGTGAGCATTTAAGTGTCCCTCAACACGTGACACTAACCAATAATGAAGGGAGGTCCGATCCTGTCACCAACAGTGTTTTGCAAGCGATGAGGTCAAGCATGCGTAGCCGTATTCCCTGTACATCTCCATGACGTAGTACTTGGACACAGGAATATATGAAAACACAAATGTACTTTTAAAAAACTGTAATTTAAGGATTACATTTGTATTTATTTGCCAGGTGTCATACTGTTTCTTACTAATTGGTATTGAAATATCAACCAAAAAAATACACAGCATGATTGTCATATTTTATAATCTACATAAAAGTGAAAGGCTCATTATAGACAATGGGCATCGCGTGCATCGGCAGTTTGTTATTTTGTTTCACCCAGCGAGTCTAGAAGAGTTAATAGCTGAATATCGCCATGCGCCTGGGGTTGAAAATTCCCACGTGACTCGCGTGGAGATACCGCATTGCACATATTGCGTTCTTTTTTTAGCTGATGACATTGAGTGTGAGGTTATGACAATAGGAAGAGAGTGAAAGATGAAAATACTAATATGATATATAGGATTCACTGACATGCAGAACTTCATTTTGAAAGGTACTGGCCTGTCATGAACTGAGCGACCGTTTGGGTTATAACACCTGCTATTTCAACATTGCTAATAAGATTTTGAACAGCAACTGCAAATTGTTTCGTCAACATCCGTCTTTCAGTTGTTCTTCAGTCTACTTTGACTTCCCATTAGTTGATGTGTTAGGTTGGTTTCACCCTTTTATAAGCCACAAAGGCCCTTAGGGTGAGTAGAGGTATAACTCTACTCTTTCTAGGACCTCGACACTAGATGAGAATGGTGGGTCAGTACCACGCCCCGGCCGCCTGTACCCGCGGGTAAGACCCAGTGCCCATTTTACAGGAGGCTGGGTGGGCCCCAAGGCCGGTCTCGACAAGTTCGGAAAATCTCACCCTCAACGGGATTCGATCTCCGGACCGTCCAGCTCGTAACCAGTCACTATACCGACTACGCTTATTTGAGGTGTTATCCCTGCCAAAATTCAGTATAATACTTCTTAATTCGTTCAGAGAATCTATTTCTCCAAATAACATCTAAGAAGTGACCGTTCTAGAGACAGGGATAATACGTGACCTGTGAGGTTCACAAAGGTTTTTGTGATGCAGCAGCCGAAACTCCACCTTTTCCTTATTAATCCTGTTTGAAATATGTGCAAACTGTATATTTGCATCAAGAGTACGCGACCATGCATGACATACAGGTTAGAAAATGAACAGTATATTCATCTGAATTCATTATTATTGACTACTTATTATATTGGGTCGAGATGGTGTAGTAGAAGAGCGACTGTCTACGGGCTGGACTCTTAGGGATTGCGAACCCCGGGCGGTGGGTGCAAGACATTTTATTTTCGGCACATCCGTCCAGATCGACTTTGGGGCCCACTCAGCTATCTGTACCGTGAGTAACGAGGCTCTTTCCCGGAGGTCAGCTGGCGGGGTCGGGGCGTGGCGTTGACTACCCACCCACATCTAGCGCCGAGGTTAAAGGAGGAGTAGAGCTATACCTCTGTTCCCTTCTGTGCCTGCATGACATGTTACTGGAATAACTTTATCCTTACTTACAATACTACATGAATTCCTACTGCATCAAATTCAAACGAAAGTGTTTGTCTTCCAGCTTCCTATGTTGACTTATTTATAACGTAGAAAAACTAATAGTTTCTAAGACACTAATTTCTTGGAATGTCGTAAACAATAAGACGTTGACAGTTATTCCGTATATCAAGATATTCCCTTTTTTATGCAGACCGAAGATTTGTTTCTGTGCTCACATCTTGTACATGAAGTTTAATTCTGTCTGGAACCTACAATTCTTGTTCCTTAAGACTCCATTTCAACAATATTCACACATCTACGCTTAGATACGCCAAAGAATATCTTTCTTTTGAATTTGTCTTGAAAATTTCTTGAAAATTCCACCATAAATCAGATTACCGAAAGTTAAACACAGATCAGTTTAACAATGGGGCACTAGAAGTAATTGACGTACGTAATGTTATAAATTTACAAGCATTACAGTCAAGTTTCAATTCCTATTACTGAACAAGTCTGTCATGAAAAACACTTAACCAAGGAAAATACAAGAAGAGTAATTAGTGGTTTCATAGGATAGCTCATCGCTGCATGGAAGTTTGATAGCAGCAGGACTAACACACACAAACACACACCGACACGGACATACGCGGTAGGTATAGACAAATGGCTGCATGGGTGTGGTGAGTTAACAGAAATTAATGATTGTCATACGGCTCTAGTTCCCTGGATGCCCATAGATCACGCCCTAAGATATGTCACACTATTATAATAAAAAATATATTCCCCTAACCTCCAGAGGTCTCTAACCCTAGAGACTACGTTGGCTAATGAATGCATCAACGGGTTCTTCTCTTAGAGATATATGTGCCTTTCTTTATGTTCACATATGTGTAACAACAGACGATTGTAGAACACCCGATGCGAACGCAAGAATATACATCCTCTGTGGTCATGAACTATGTGGTTTATATTATAACACTAAAAGTGTCTCAGACAATATGGAGTCTATTGTAGGATAAATGATGGATGGTGAATTAGAAAGTCCTTGAAATGAAGCTGTTTTTGGCCTAACTGAAATTCCGTCCAGTCTTCTGCTGCGGTAAACTTTGTAAAACTAAGACACACATCATCCAGGACAAACAGTAAGAGCACTGAAATCTGAAAGGGGATAATCCTGATTACCTTTATAGTTCGACAATAAACGAGCCTGACGGCAGTCGCCTGTCACGTTTTCAATCGTTCACGCTCCGGATTTTGTACATTATTCCGTGTTTCAAATGAAAGTAGATAAACAAGTCTTCTGAGACAGGATCATTCTAGGTCTTCAGGCAATAGAGCAGAGTAACACCCACACAGTCTGGCCTCCTGTTCTGAATCTCGAGAATAATTTGGCGTAGGGCGCAACTAATTAGCTGGTTACCTCACTCGAAGGAGCGGACCAATACTGTCCCCAAGCGAGGTGTTTTAATTTTATTTCTGTTACGAAGTGTTCTACGAACTGAAGGGAGTGTTTATAATTCTAACCTGGTGCGATCGCTACACCATCCCGCTGAGTGATGTTATGACGCAGTAAGCAGAGGACGCAAAGTATTAGCCTGCTTACTTCAGTCTATTTAACTGTCTTTCTAAATATACAAAATTTTGAATACACGTAAATTGCAACTCTGCAGCAAGTTTATGCAACCTTGTCACCAAGTACAGGTTCCGGCAGAAATACCTGACGATATGGCAACACAGCTGTGAGTGAAATCGTTGGCGTGGGAAATTTGTCCTTGAGCTCCCTTTTAGCGAGACTCAAAGCATTTCAGTTGCCATGGAGTGTTGGTCTGTAGAGCATCGGGCTTTCGCTGTGGAGACGTATTTCTAAAACAACGGTTCTGTCGTTGTGACTCAGCTGATATTTCGTGGGCATTTCAATATTCATCGGACCGACAGTGTCCCTAGTGGTAATACTGTACTGTTGTGGGTGAGAAACTGCAGAGAAACAGCGCCTGCCGCAAAAAGAAAACGTCCAAGAAGACGGCCTTCACTTAGAACTCCTGAGAACAACGAACGAGTGCGTCAGGCTTTTGTCAGAAGTCCTCCGCTTGCGGGAATGTGCTGACAACAAGGGACGCCACCTCACACACACTATATTCAGGAAGTGAATATTATAATTAAAATGCTTCGAGATACAGATAATTTTGGTAATAAATTCACGTAAAAGTGTAGTATACTTTTCATTTAATTGTAACTTAAAAATCGTCCGGTTTTTCTGCCGGACTCTGTATATCACCCCAGGGAATGAACATAGATAAATTATTTGTAAACAGAATACTAAGGAGAAAATACTGAAAAGGGGGGAAGATCTCTATAATTTGTAGTTCTTTAGCTGTTAGATTCACGTCATTTAGACTCTTCCGATTCAGAATAAAAAACAATGAAGAAGCTAATACGATGACTTGTTACGTAGAATTCTTTGGTCAGTGCGCCATCCGATTCAAGCACCGAACGTACAAGTCACGATGCTACCCAGAGAAGCTGGACAGTGTCCACGTTGGTTTTGACAAACAGGCCAAAGCCTGTGCCCAATTAAACAATGCGGCACTTGTTAAATATTCGAACGTGTGCATTTCAATTATGTTTACTGTGACTGTGTAATGGGTTTGAGATAGAAGAAAAATATAACACACACGAAGTGGAGGGGCTTTTACGTGAATAATATGCATGGTCTAGATACAACACGCAAGAAGTTTCGAAGAAAGTCTCTACTCCATTTTCAGATCGAAGGAGAAGGATAACTACTCCCTACATATAAACCGTAACGTTATCTGAAACTCATTACAGATTTACGTGTCTTTCCCTATTTCTGAAGACGTAAGGGTTTACGACTTATGAAACAAGGACCATCTTCATCCAGCCGGAAAAAAAGGATCTACCCCCCCCTTGTCAATATGATTGTTGATGGTAAGCATTTAGAAATATACAGAACATGCCAAGACACACAAATTAGTAAACTTTGCAGTCTTAGGACTACATCTAATACTTAGTGAAACGTTGTGGTTTGACTTCAGATCTTCAACTGGCACAAATTTGCACCTAAGTTTTTGATATTTGCACAGAACTGTACGTAAGTTGAATGTCTTAATCCTAAACCCTCTATCTCATCCAGAATAAACAGGAATATATAATACGGTGGAGGGGGAAGAGGAGACTTGCACAGCCAACAGAAGAGGGAGATGCTGGTAGCTTCGTAAGATCAATATCTTTGATGGGTGTAAGGATACGTATATTTATTACTTATTAAAATCTATCTAGTGGTGTAGCAGAAAGGCGAGGAGGGTGGTTTAAAGGGAAGTAGGGGGTTGTAGGGAAGGAGGTAGCTAGCTTCAGTGCGGGAGAGAATCCATCATGAAAGGGAATCGCAAACGACGGAACTAGGTACGCATGGCGGCCATGTTGGACGGAATTCTAAGTGCAGGAACACCAATGGTGATCTTACAGAATTTTGAAATTTGTGAGAACTCATAAATTTCAAACTATCTAAAGATATACTTGCTTATGTTTTAAATCATGTATTTTAGTGCCCGATAATGGTCCTTAAGGAACGAAACATGCAGCATTTATTTATGATAATATTAAAAGTTTTTTGAAGTTATATATATATATATATATATATATATATATATATATATATAGACACATCCCAATATGAATATGTCACAGCACAATGGAATGAATTCCATTAAAATTGAACGCTATTATGTTTTCCGTTTCTTTGGGGGGGGAGGGGGATGACCTTCGTTATGTTCAGGCTAATTCTGGCACAGCAACTCCATACCATAAAACACGTTTATTGTCATTCCAGTTCGAGAATATTGCATTACATAATCATCTTATATCGGCGCCACCTGCTTTAAAATGATGGAAAAAACTACACACTTGCTCGCAGAGCAGGAAATGTGTTTGATTTCAGTAAGATTATCTGAATATTCTAGTAATATTACTCCTCAGAAAATTTCACTGCTTTCCTTAAAACTCTGAATAGTGACAATATGTTGATATTGTTGGGAAGACTGTACGACTATTTTGGCGAATAATTTGAAGTTCTTTTTGGGGAGGGTTGCATGAGAAGCATGAAGTGCAACGGACTGCATGAGAAGCATGAAGTGCAACGGGCTGCATGAGAAGCATGAAGTGCAACGGACTGCATGAGAAGCATGAAGTGCAACGTTGATTTTTGTACCAAACCAACATTTGCTGTAGGACTGAGAAAACCATGGAAAGCTTTGGTCGGGTGTATATTGACAGTCATCCGTACCTCAAAGAAAACATAGCTGATAATTACCAATCTATAAATGAAGTCTAGCAAAATGTTTGCTGTTCACTGTGAAAACAATAAGAAATAAATACACTGAGCGGGTAAACGCTGAATTGGTAAATGGTACAGAATGAGGTATATATAGGTACCAGGTGGCTTGAAACGATTGTCAGAGAAGCAAGATACTATGCAGATGGATTTCATACACGCAAAGTTTAAGTCGTTTTCATTTGGAGACCTATTCTGTAAGAAACGTCCCAGTATATTCATATCTTCATAATATATGGTCGTGAAGCACAGCAAATGTTCGACCTCACGATGGACAAACTCTCAGTTGCAGACTGAACTGGGCCTGGGGTTTAAGACATTATTGGTTAAACATGCAAGGAATGTTAACATGTGTATCAATTTATTTAATTAATACACCAACAAATGCACATACAAGGGTGTATCAAAAAGTTCCGAGACTGGACCTATACACTAGAATGTATTTACTTCAAAATAGTCCCCATGTGTAACGACACATCGATCCCAGCGCAGTTGCCACTGCTGGAACGCGTGCTAGAAGTCCTGTTCTCGAAGCGTATCAAGAACTTTCTGCGATTCCCGCTGGATCTCCTCCACTCTGTCAAAGCGGCGAACCTTTAGCTGCAGCTTCATCTTCGGGAAGAGGAAGAAGTAGCAAGGGGCCAAATCTGGTGCATATGGCGGATGCGGAAGTGTGATAATGCTGTTGTGGGCGAGAAACTCATGAGTTACGAGAGCTCGGTGAGAGGGTGCATTGTCATCATGGAGTAGCCAATTGCCCGTGCGCCGCAATTCAGGTCGTTTTCGCCGAATGTCCTCACTCAGACGGCGAAGAACACTGAAGTAGAACCCGGCGTTCACGGTCTGGCCTTCGGGGGCAAATTCATGGTGCACAATCCCTCGAATGTCTAAAAACAAGATGAGCATGCCCTTGGTCGCGCTGCGGCTCTGCCTCGCCTTCTTCGGTGTTGAGGATCCTGGGCTCTTCCATTACGAAGACTGTTGTTGAGTCTCGGGATCATAACCATAGACCCAACTATCGTCCCCAGTGACGAACCTCGACATGAAGGAAGGGTCATCCAGGACACGCTGACGAAGCTCTTGACAAATTGCAACATGGTGCTCATTATCTTCGGGTTCAGAAGCCTGGGCAGGAACTTTGCAGCAACGAGGTGCATGTTCAAATCACACGTGAGAATTGTCTACTCTGTTCCGTATGACACATTAACGATTGCAGCAATGTCCTTAATGGTTCTCCGACGATCCTCATGCACAAGCCGCCGAATTGTTTCCACATTTTTAGGAGCTGAGCTCGTGGAAGGTCGCCCTGACCTCTCATCGTCTTCGAGTGATGTTCTGCTTCTCTTGAGGCGCGCGTGCCACTCTAAACACCTCGCACGACTCATGGCCTCATTTCCATACGCACGTCGTATCATTTCAAAAGTCTCCGCTCCAGATTTGTCGAGTTTCACGTAGAATTTGACGTTTGCTCTCTGCTCCAGTATCACGTCCATGCTGAAATCGCAAATGTGAAGGCACACGTGGTGAAAAACACTCGTGTTGTGCAACTCCCAATGTTAACACAGCGACGCCATTCGGCATACTGAGTGGCGACGTTCCCTGCTCCCAAGCACAGCGCACACATTCACGTACTGCCATTGGTTGGCATTCTATGGAACTAGTCTCGAAACTTTTTGATAAACCTACGTGTATTCATTTAATGATCTAAAATTCACATTAAAACAATTAAAACGCCCCTACATGTCTCGATCATACGATCATCCTCAGGGAGCTTACATTTTTCCTTGTTAAAGTAAGCCACACCTCACACACACACACAAACGCACACACACATATATATATATATATGTATATATATATATGTATATATATATATATGTGTGTGTGTGTGTACGTATATATAGTGTGTTTTAAGAAATTTAAATATTTATGAACATGTGTATAAAATCAGATTATCAAATTATCAGAAAATCAGAACACGCCTGTGGTCCGGATGCAGTGTTGTATAGGTAAAGTTCAACACAGAGAATTCCAGCGTTAGGTTATGATGCGATATCCCATGAATAAGTGACGAATTTCACCTCTTCCCACCCTCTCCGCCATGTTCTCTATACCGCCTGAGGATGCTACAAAATTCAGATCCAAATGAGATGTTCCTCACCCCCTCCACCTTTCGACAAGACCACGTTCATCGCCATCCTCCGAACAAAAGTTCACTCAGGTTTCGTTTCCTTCTAACACCGTGTGAATCATTCTGATATATCTCATCTCGGGTCGTCGTATCAGCTGTTACATTCAGCAGCTTATCAGGTCTTTCTTTTTTAAATCTAACACACTAAAACATACAAAACTAGCACCAACAGACGTTATTTCCACTTAATAATGATAACGTACCGTGAAGGAATATTTAATTCGGGTACTTCAATGTCTGATATTTCAAGTTCGCAACTGAAAGCAACAATCTATCGGGTGTTTCACGCAAAACATATGAAATTCTTAGCCAAACTTAACCAGATTGTGCTCTCTCTCTCTTTCACGCTTTAGAAGCTGAGCCCTGGTTTTTTAAACAACGACTTTACTTTAACGTTTGTCTGTCATATTCATTAACTTGTGTGTATTTTTGTAGTTATCTTATGTGTATTTGTTGTACTGTGTGTGCATTGCTGTTTTTTTTTTTTTACTTTAGATGCCGGACTGCTGGCTAGAAGTCAGTACTCGGAAGGTCCTGCGACCGGCCATCTCGATACAGGTTATTCTTGGTTTCCCTGTGTCTATAAGCAGATGTTGAGATGGTTCCCAAGATTCCAAGTTGCCACTACATGCTTCT
>Ga0123352_10008208_pt1 | contig 16247 bp, 8 predicted proteins | sample TergutLab28metaG_FD_89700 | JGI IMG/M metagenome (GOLD analysis project Ga0123352, IMG submission 89700) | Labiotermes labralis P1 segment gut microbial communities from Petit-Saut dam, French Guiana - Lab288 P1 | ecosystem: Host-associated > Arthropoda: Insects > Digestive system > Gut ... | reverse complement strand
TGTAGGGGGGGGGTGTGTGTGAGATAACAAACTAGTTTGATTTGGGGGGGGGGGGGGGAGACCAATGCTGCGTACACATCGTCATCTTCAAAACTACTCTTTAACAGAGGACACACAGGCAAAACCTGGGAGTTTCTAACAAAAACTACTTTGTTGTATTCTTTCTTTTGGGTGATATCCTGGCTTCTGAATTTTCGGCGTCGACGTTTCGGAACATCTGTCCCATCTTCATAGTTTGTTTCAACGACCTATGAAGATGGAACAGGCAGAATGTTCCAAAATGTCGGCACAGTAAATTTAGGCGCCGGGGAATCACACAAAAGAAAGAATACAACATTCACAACGCGGCGGAAGTTGGTGATCGATAAAAATTACTTTCATTTGGAAAAAAAAAACAAGCGTTAAGAAAAACATTTTAATTGTTTTTAAGTCTTAACCGCTGTCTTGCACGTTACTGACTGACAGCGGTGTTCATCTTTCATAAACCGTAATTAACCACACAGCTGTCCGCTGCTGTTCAAGTTCGCAGCAACTTTGGTGTTTGTATGGACTGCTACTGTATACAGCTGTCCTCTCAGTCCGTGTGACTTTTGGGGTTCTCATGGCAGTGACCGTGAACATTAGGACTGCAGTATGCGTAAACCTGGCGCTGTGATTCTGCCCTTTATAGGCCGTTCTCAAACTCGCAGACTCCGTCCCTGTAATACCCACTGTAACATTACACTGTTCTTAAGGTTTACCTGGTGCAGGAACATCCCCGCTGCCTCTCCATCTCTTCTTAGGCCGCACTGCCACGAGATACACTACATTCACTGCCACGGTCTCGTAGCCACTGACATCAACAGAAGAGAAAACTCAAGCGCGCTTCTGCTGCTTTCTCCGCTCTCTCCTGTACTCCCACCAGCTGTTTAACGCCGAAATAACACTGGCGTAGGCGGGTTCGAGTCCCGCTGATGACAGTGATGGGGGCTTATGAGTACAGTTTGTATGAAAAGTAAGAGGGTGCAAGTCAGCCACAACCACATCCATTATTTGTCTGTGTTGGCGTGTATTATTATTATTAAATTACAGTAAGTTTTGATATGAACTATTACCGCTTACTTTACTTCGTATGTTTCAGTGTATTCGGTGAGGCAGTAAAGAACTGTAAAATATGTTCTTAAAGTACAACCAATAAGATGCGACTTTTCACAATTTATTTATTTATGTAAGACGCTGTACATGTTTGAGACGGGTTCCCCGTCCATCATGAAGAGCCCAAAACTGCACACACAGCGTCAGGCATTTGTCAGACCATTACCGCTACCTGTTGCTCAGATGGTAGCAGTAATGGTCTGACAAATGCCTGACGCTGTGTGTGCAGTTTTGGGCTCTTGATGATGTACGGGGAACCCGTCTCAAACATGTACAGCGTCTTACATAAATAAATAAATTGTGAAAAGTCGCATCATATTGGTTGTACTTCGAGAATATATTAGCGATGCACGAACCTATGAATGTTAAACTGTAAAATAATAATTGTATAACTTATTGATTCGTTTATGTGCATAATTCCCACTAGCATATATCCCGCGGACGTTAGGCATGTCAGATGTGACAAAACACTTCGCACTGTTACCATGTTTTTAACTATTAACATACAAAAATATTTCTGTACAGATTTTGTAAATATGTTTGTGATCTACCTGCAACAGTAGTGTCCAAACTGTGTGTTTCGCGAGCAGCAGGACTGAAATATCCTGCCTTTGAAGTAAAGTAATAGTCCAAGCTTCCCCGCAAGCAGGAAATATCCTCGGCTTGTCCCTTGCAGTCATCGACAGACTACAGTCTCTCAGTCGCGATTCTGACAGTGACGGCAGAGTCTGCTTCTTGTATTCAAACTTCGCACATCTACCTAGTAGCCAGGCATCATAACGGCTTACCTAATCGGGTTCACTTCATATTCTAGTCTCCAACATCCAGCCATTAACAAATCACAGTACTAACTGAGCTCCTCCGGCTTACCTTTTTTTATTCTAGTCGTTCCTGTTACTATACTGACTAAGCTACCCCGACTTATTTCTTGTAATCGAACTCATGTTTCTTAGCCCGTAGCGAGTCATTATACTGAGTGAGCTAAACACATTTCTTTTTATAATCCGCAAGTCATGATTTTTTATAATTAGGTTCCGGACGTTCAGCCAGTAGCAGTCAGTATACTGACTAACCTATCCGGCTCTATTTGCCGTCATTCTGATAAAAGTCTGAAGGATAACATAAATACCTAATTACAAATCGAATATAAGTGCATATCATTCATTCACTAATCACAGTCGACTCTTCTGCATTGCCCGTGGATGTTAAACTTATCCCCTAGTATTTATAGGACTTCATAAGGCAATGCAAGCAGCACAGTAAATATGTCGTTTGTACTGTCTGAGTACTGGGAGTGGATGGTAGCTTCCCACACGTTAGCTACTCTTCCTGTATCCAAACTAATTCCAAGTTCCCCTTCTCCACTCTCTTGCCACCATCCGCCTTCAGTGTCCAGTACAGTGGTACCTGCACGGATGGGCATAGACGTCGATGTGGATTATTACGTAACGTGGAAGGCAGCATTGTGAGGTTCGTGAGATGTTGGATGTGACACATTCTTATAAAGCAGTCTCCTAGAAATCGTGGGAGATGCCTCTGTGCACGCCACGAAAGAATGTGGGGAAGTGGAGTTACAGCTCCACTTATTATGAACCTCGGCAGTAAATGGGGTGGGTAGTCAGCTTCACGTCCCGGCTGATCTACCGCCCCCACTCAGGGAAAGGCTAGGTGGGCCTATCTGGGCGCTGTGGAAAGACGATGAACAACTTGCATCTGGCGGCAATCGAACCACGATTTTTCGGCCGTCCAGCCCGTAGCCTATTCACTGTATCGACTAAGCTATCTCGGCTGCCCATGGGGATGGGGCAATTTTATTCATATGTCTGTCTAAAGGAAAGAGGCTCTGAGTGTGTCCAATAGTGGGATTCTGTGTTAGCCTTGTCGAATCATGGGGTGTCTTATTGCCAGAAAGACGATTAAATGGTCCATTAGTTATTATTAAAGGCACGCTGGAATTCTTACCCGAAGAAATAGACACACGGTACGTTTCCAAATGGGTGGCGTCAGCTGTTCGTCTGGCAATAAGAACGTTATGACTGCAGTCCTACCGTCGGGTGTAAAATGGAAGTGACCGCTTCTGGGCAGGCCCATTAATAATTTAGAGTCATATGTTGAGTTGCGCCAGGCGGGAAGTCAGAGGCCTTCATGGTCAGTTATTTTACTTAGAGAGGAGAGCGCACTCTATCATGCGGCGCTCTGTAGCCTACACAGATCGAAAGTGTCGTTAAAACTGAGGACATTTTACCAGTTTTGCCAGCACTGTCTCACCATAAACTGTCGCTGTTTTGTCCACTGTCCATTCGAAATTCTGCAGACAGTGTATTCACATGGGCAATTAAGAAACGTTATGTGTTGTTTGTGTGGCAGAACTCGTGTGCTGTGAGCGGCCTACAAAAGTCAGAAAGTTGGCAGCTATGGAGACTACCAAGCCAGTGAAAGTCTGCACATTCCACTCTGCCGCAGGGGTGACCATCAACCCTCTCCGCAACCTTGACCGCTTTTTATATTTACTTTCACTCCTTTTACCCTTACGTTGTGGGGGATGCAGCCGCTAAACACAAACATAGCGATGCTTTGCTGCAGGAAATATAAATCTTAAATATTCCTTTATATCGAATTACTGAGATTATAAAGGTTCAATTGAAAACTGTCGGAAGGAAATAGTAGTGGCCAGTTTCAAGAAATTATTCCAGCAGTAGCCGAAATGAATGGAGAAGAGTACGAGGGAAGGGAGCAAAAGAAGAAAAATGTAAACCATAAACGAAGAATACAGAAAGAAAAGGCAAACTGAAAGAACGAATAAAAGAAGTGAAAGACTGGGAGAACAAGGAACATAAAGAGCAAATAGATCGCACGAAGCAAGGACATAAAACAGAGAGCAGAGAGTATAGGTGTCCCTGTGCTTAATTAAGCACCACAATTAGAACTTTGTGCAGTTTTAAATGCCGCACTAAACACAGGCCGCTACGCCAAGGCCGCTATACCCCAAGGAAAAGAGCCCCGTACCCGATAGAGGAAAGAAGGTTCGGGCCGAGAACACGTGGCTGCCCTTTCACTAAAAGTGCAAGTACACTGACAGTAAATGTTTGTGTACATGGCCAGAACTGTGTCCAACTGAACGTGAAAGCTAAAGACAATAAAGGACAAAGACAGGATCACCTCATTCCGGGAAGGGAGGTTCAAAATGCAGGACACATGCCTCGAAGAACAATGGTTGTCGGTGATATGAATGGGTAATAAATTCAGCACCCAATCATCATACAATGCTTCAGTGATTGTTTAAAACGTCTGAGCTTGGAATGTGTAAAGGAAACGTAGATTTCGTATCGCATACGTGATATCTGTTATGCTTACAATTCGTATTTGTCTAAAATATGGATGCTGGTTTTCCATTACTGCAGTTTGGTGTAGAACAACGTTTCTCAGCCTTTTTGAGCCGCGACCCTGATTAGGCCAATGACTTTTTCGCGACCCCAGGAGTGAGAAATAAAAGTAGACGTAAATTGAAAAACATTAATCGGTATAATGAATGTGATATTTTAATGATTTAATGAAAATAAGATAAACATAAATGTTGTAAAATCATCATGCAAATAATTGTCTCGTGACCCACACAAAACAGTTTCGCGAGCCAAGTTTGGGTCTGGACCCTAGGTTAAGAAACGCTGTTGTGTCCTATGCCATTAATGAAAATGAGTACGACTGAAGAGCGACTGTAACTCGATGGATCAAATAAGCTACCTGTATTGGGAGGCAATGTTAGCGTTTGGTGACAGCGTGTTGTCGGTTATCACTGCATCTCCTTGTGGCAGCTCCATACAATTCGTCTCACTACAGCTGCTTGTGGGCGTCAGTAAGCCTACGGGCTACTTCGAAGGTTGTTTCCCGCACGCCCTTTATGCAAAACTAGCAAACTGAGAAAACGTATATGTTGTTCCTGCGCACAGTTTGGAGGAAAACAGGCGGAGAAATATGCAGCCCCAACCACACTTCATCTTGATACTAGATGGAGATAAGTGGCCAGCTTCATGCCCCGGCCGACTTACTCCTGAGTCCCGGGCGTCCTTTGAATAGGAGGCTGAGTGAACGTTTCTGATTTTTTGATAGAGAAATGCCCCGTTTGAATCTAGTTACTGACATCGACTGTCCCGATCGAAGATTTTTGTCGCCTTCCTCAGGGTGTCCAGGTACACGGCGGTTTTGTACCTGAAATAGGCCAGCCTCCTCAGATTCTTTAATGTTCAACGATGCATCACGTGTTATATGAGGAAATTATAGCTGTAGAGGGTGAACTGTTAGAATTCCCGTTTAATTTTCAAAGATATTTTAATGTGTGTCATTCCCGTTGTGTGTATGAACTAAATATGGGTGATGTGTAGTAGTAATCAATCAACATCTCACTTGATACAGTTGTGTTTGACTACTACGCACCACCCGTATTTAGTTTCAAAGATTTTTCGCTCGCATGTTTTGATATGACTGTTTAACAGAATTTATATACAGTATGTGGCCTGCGGACCATCGGTTGAGCAGTACTGAGTAATAACATTGTAAGGATAATTGTGTTGCCGCTATGTGACAATTAAGAGGCGGTTCCACTTCTCACGACAGAGAGAAAGCACAATTACTTTCCTTATCAACCTCAATGTCTCTTCTTGGGGTTGGGACTGAGAAGGAGATGGATGCATTCTCTTAAGTCATACAATGGAAAACTTAATCAACACGTATATTCCCATAGAGCGGGCTTTATTTGTTTTGGGAATGCACGAAAACCGTGCTTTCCTGAAGCTGCAAACTGTGATGCCATACGAACATAAAACTGTGCTTGATTTGGTAGTACTGAAGACTCTCAACAAGAAACAATAGTGAATCTGATGTTTACTGGACCGTGCATCATTGTAATAACTGAAGAATAAAAAATCAACTAGATGCCAATTATTATTTTATTGTATTTCTTATAGGCTCAACATGTTTCGGTCATTACTATGCCCATCATCAGGAGCTCGCGACTATATTGTTGAATACCACATTGGTCGTTTCGTTCTTGGTTTGCTGTATGTTGGAGGTTAGGTGCGATAGGCTGCAGTAAATCTGCACACTGTTTGCCTTGCAACTGGACACAGCGGTAGCGCAGTTGGTTGAGGCACTGCGCTACAAGCCGGAAGGCCACAGGTTTAATTCCTGATAGGTTATTGGAATTTTTCGTTGACATAATCCTTCCGGCATCACTATGGCCGTGAGGTCGACTCAGCCTCTAAAAGAAATATGTACCACGAATATTTCCTGCGGGTAAAGGCGGTCGACAATCTTACCAACCTCAGGTGCCGATTGTCTCGAAATCTGAGCGCTTCAAACTCCTGGAACTCTCTGGGCCTGTACAGGGTTTGCTTTACCTTTCCTTCCTTAAAACGAAAAACGTGGCATCACAATGCTCTCTGTGTATGTATCCATTTGTCCTGCCTTTTCGGTTCTTGAGCTAAATAAACTGATTTTACAAATCTTGCCAGAAACGTTGTGTGAGTCCACGAATATATCCTACAGTCAGTAACAACGCCTCGCCGGAAGCCTAAATTTGTAAGGTGAAAGTTGTATATTATGCCACTGCTCCCAGTAACTGAGAGGAGCTCATTCTGAGGAGTCCACCAATCAGGTTAATTTCCCGTACCTGAAGACGGAAGCAGAGCCGGCATCCGAAACATTGCGTTTGAATTACAAGTCGGCGATGGGGAAAGTGAAAAGCAAAGGAATTTTTCTTCGGAATGGTGTGTGAAACGTTTAAGTTTATATTCAGTAGCATCGGTGAGTAACGGCAGGTTATTAAAAAAATAAGGTAAAATAGTAATAGAGCAGCAGACACCTTAAACGAGTAGCGTATGGACTTCATGCTTATGTTTAATGGGCGAAAAATGTAACGGTTTCTGGTTGAAATTTCAACAGGTGTTACGCTTGTATTTCGAATAAAAGTCGTTAACCATAGTCAGGTGTATGTTCTATATCATGTGTCGTAGTTTTGTTGGATTGGCCAAATTTCGATTCGTGACCTAGGCCCTGACCTTGAGAGTCTTATATACATTATTAGTGTGACACGAACCAGAGTTCAAACTACGTTGACATTCTTAGTGTAGATCTCCTAATATCAAATGTAATGTGGTTTTGTTCTGCAGTTTCCGAGATTGAACTCGGGCGGTCAGGCATCACATCTCCAGTATACGTTCATATAATTCACTTGTTAAAATATTCTAGGCAGATTATCTAGAAATCTTGTATACACAACACAGTCATTTTCGAATACAGACAAGTACATAAATCTTCACAGCATGGTGCTTAAACACAGGTACAACTCTAGAAGACTGATGTTAATGTATGTTCACATCACATATTAGGTACGGGATGTATGTAAAAGTGTGTCCATATCGCACCAAGCCAGAGCGTGATTCAGACCGAGGTACTAGGCGGAGCGGAATGCTTCGCGTGCGCACTAATATGATAAACGGAGGCATTTAAACTTTCAGGACCGTGTACCGAAGCAATGCTGTTGGTACATACTTTCTATCTTATTGGCAGACATGAAGCATCGCGGGGAGTGGGGGAGCTTGTAAGCGTGACGAACGGAGACAGACCTAAGAGAGTTTCGAAAATTGTAAACGTTACCTGACCACCTCATTAATAGAAAACCCGCCTAACTAATTAACTGCGTGACTAGCTAATCTCGAAAGGCAGAGTCGCTAAAATAACGAACAGAATAACTGCGACGTAAATGCATTATTTCATCTGTGAATGTAATTTATTTTCTTTATTCGCGGTTCAGGTTACAGTCTGTTGCAACTGCTAAGGTAAACAGCATTTGCCTGGTCTAACCCCTCTTCTTCTACCCGTCTGTTTGTATGCTTTAATCGTTTCCTATGCCAGTCTATCATCTTTAATTCTTCAGATTGGCCATATGTTCCCTACAGTTATCTTTAGCTTTATAGGCTTTTCATAACTTATTTAATTTTAATTCGCTTTAAAAGTCACCTAAGTTAAGGTCTTAAATGAATCTTTAAGCTTATTTTTATGGGTTATTTGCTAGACTTTAATGAAGTTTTTATCGTGGCACCTATAACTATCCATATTTAAACCAGTTACTCGTTTTTCTTCTCCTGAAGTGAGGACAAGGAATGGTTTTATTTTGTGTCAATAAATGTCCAACAAGATGCAATTATACACAGTTTATTTTATCTGTAAACTGCTCTACATGTTTCGGGTGGTTTCTCCATCCATCATCAGGAGCACAAATAACTGTATCTACAGCATCTGTTATTAGGCAACCGTTGTTACTACCTGTCGCAGAGCGACCGGTAGCAACATGGATGGAGAAACCACCCGAAACATGTAGAGCAGTTTACAGATAAAATAAACTGTGTATAATTGCATCTTATTGGACATTTATTGACATAGAATTGCGATGCACGGTCCCATGAACATAAAAAAAGCTTTTATTTTAAATATGTTTCTTATTTGTACACACTACAGGCTTAGACATTGCTTCCGGCACCAGACAAACTCTTCCTCATCATTGGGAGAGTGTAATTTGAGATTTCCTTATCCCCGGCAATCCAGCTTTGTTCTGCAAGTCTGTGTCACTTCCCACCCTAGGCCCTACCTTTGCCATTAAATGGATTAAATGACAGTAGGCTAGCTGAAGCCGTAACGCGACTATCATTTATTCAGAATGTATCCACTTGAATTCTCCACCTTTTTTCTTGAGGAGAATGGTCCAAAGTCTTCTTCAAAAGCTTTATTTATTTACTATTCATGGATACATTCCATGGACAGTGCAAGCTGTTTGTTCGGCCTCTCCGGGACTGAAGGGTTGCCGGATAATGCAGTTTGCCGATTGTTGGATTATTAATGAGTGTCGTAGTGTAATTAGCAACATCTTGGAAAGACTTAACAACTAAATGTCGCTTGTTATCCCGTCCTGTTTTCCGCGCCGCGCTTTCTGTTTCCCTCTCGTCACTATGTACACTACTTGGGGTACATATAATCCAAGAAACAAAAACAATAAGGCATTCTTGTAGCACGGTACTTGCTATACCAAAGTGCCCCAGTGCAATGATGAAATTAATATGGCCCTGGCAATATAACTGGAGAAATGAGTGCAAAATGTTAGCTCATAAACCTGAAAAAAAATGATTACCGTCTTCGGGGATGTTACTTTGTGGTCGCGCACCAACTTTTCAGGGCAAACTCCTGCCTTCATAGCTGGGGTTTCCTGATAGTCAACTCTGTGGGAACTTCAAATCATACTAACGTAATGGGAGCATTTGTAGGACCCAGGCATATTAGGGTAATACTGGAATATATCTAAAAGAATTTGGTTACGAGGATGTGTACTGACTTCAGCTCCCTTAGGACAAGGTCCGTTAGCGCGTTCCTGCCAATGCACAGATGAAGTTTGAGTCCAATAGTGCAGTGTTTCTCAACCGCCGTTCCGCGGCCCTCTACCGGACCCTGGCATCAATTATACCGGGCCGCGAGAGGTTCTCCTGGAATATATCATTTTATTTTTCTATACAATTTTCATTAATAAATTTTTTATAGTGGAAATATTCCGAGGAGAAAAATATTCGTGAATGTGTCGAAAAACTTAGACCCCGATGTTGGCCTGAGGAAACTACAATATGCTACAAGATTTCATTAGTCCAGTGATTGATAACTAATTTAAATGTAAATTTTATATTTGTCAACATGCTAAACGTATACATAAGTGTACTAATATTCTTTATGATTATCCCATAATTAATTATTAATATTTATGTTAGTTTAATGTATGAACTTAAAAAAAATTGGAAGTTATTTACGAGTAAATTTGTTGGGACGGGGCCCTTCTCTTACGAAGAAAGAATTTACCGGGCCGCGGTCTCACAAAGGTTGAGAAACACTGCCATAGTGGGCTAGAGACGCTTTATTTTTTGGGGCTGTGTGAGCGAATATTAGGTTCGGAAGCAAGACTCTTCTCCAAGGAGTAATTTCTTATAACTTGTATTGCATCTTAAATTATTACAATTATCTTATAAATACATTACAATATATATGGTTGTGAAGTTCAAGGCCTTCCGATGGGCTGATTCAAGCAGAGCGATCTTCAGCCGCTTCTGCATTCTGGTCTTTGAGAGAAGATTGGGTTTTACTTGGTTACATTTGCAGAACTTCCTAGTGACAGTGCCATGCACATCCTCTATGTTCGTGCTTGAAGGTCGAGATATTTTAGGTACTCTTTTGCTTGAAAAGTGTAGGGCTAAAATAATGATAGTAATGACAATTATAGTAAAAATAATACGCTGTATTATATATTTCATGTAACGTACGTTATAATGTATATGTGTGTATTCCTGTCTTACATCACTTTAGTTGCCGAATTGCTGGCTAGAAGTCAGTATCCGGAAGATCCTGCGACCGGCCATCTCGGCACAGGTTTTTCTTGGTTTCCCTGTGTCTATAAGCGAATGCTGAGATGGTTCCCAAGATTTCAGGTTGCTACTGCATGCTTCTCATGTAGCCTTCCCGACTTAAATTTCTTAGATCCTTATTTCATATTTATGTACGTGCATAACAACCACTGCCACCGGGCGACAGCCCATTTGCAGTTTATTATTATTATTATAATGAAGGGAATGGCGACTATGATGATGACCGAGGCAAGTGTATGTTAGAACTGACACGTCTATCGTGAGATGTTAGGCGTGAAGTGAAAGCCTTCTCAGTTTCACCCGCTTCCGATATCCAGAGGGCACAAAGTGATCTGAGTCGCAAACGGCATTACTTCGTTTACGGACCTCAGAGAATGGGAATCCTGTTCCAGCCAACCGACCGGTCCAACGCCTAAATTAATTTCAGCTTCAATTTGTGCACAATTTTAAATCTTTCCTGTTGCCTTTTGTGTATATTATGACTGGAACAGTTATGAATACTGAATTATAGAACGATAAGATAGAAATTCTGTACACCTAAATGAACGCCATAATTATGTCTTTAGAGCAACACTGACCCGTAATTGGAAGGTCGTTCTCTCCGTCGGTCTGCTTCGGTGTCGCAGGTAAGGGTGAAATTATTCTTGTGTTTAACTAAACAACATGTGAAGGAATATGAGGTTTAAATACAAAAAGTGTCACCAAAAACGGGGCCGAGATTGGGCCACTAAAATCCTCGTGACATCTGTTAGTGGGAAGGATGATTGAACATTATCTGTGCAAGAACGGAGGAACTTGAAGATTTTAATCACCCTTCGGTGGATTGCATCAAAGCAAAAGACTTAAATTTTGCACTGTAACTGTCACTACGACCGCAGTCAACTGCTCGCATCAGTGGTTAGTGCGGTGTCTGCCGGCTAAGTGGTGTTTATTCCACTGATCGTCCGATGAGGAAAAGGGCAGGTTCTAGCAAAATGTGTTGGAAGTGTGGTAATTGTCATCTGGTCACAGAATGCCATGTTTTCGTGAAAGAAGAATACCTTTAATAGTCTTAATTGTGTTCATCACTCACCGTGAACACAATATCTGTAATATAAAACCAGTATCATCAAATGTATACTGAGCGTAGATAAGACTGTATTTTCACATAAAATTCTGGGCAAGTTTCGACCGAGATCGGTCATCTGGGACACATGTGACATGGCAAAAACATTACTGTTGGCCAACAATAACACAACTTCCATACCACATATACGTCTTCATTTAAGATGGCAGAGCTAGATTGCAACATGCAGGAAATGTTTACACGAAAATATAATCCTGTCTGTGCTCAGCGCATCTTTGATGGTACTGATTTCTTACCCGTTATCGCGATCACAATAGTTGGCTGTTGGATTCGGTACCCAGCAGTTTTAATCCACTTCACATCTTGACAGCCCTCTGTTCACAGTCAACATGGCATGTTTGTGTCGTAATAAAATAGTGTTTTTTTATATTTCGGCTACATGTTTCGGCATCCTAAGACAGATGTTTCCAAACTCCTTTAGTCTCTGTCTTCCTTGACGTGAATAAAAATGAGGCCCCACGTCTATAAATGTGAGTTGAATGAATGAATGAATGAATAGTGGGTTCGAGCTCTCATCGTTACCCTTACAAGCACGAGTCATAGTGTGATTTAGCAAGTTAGATGTTTGAAGGTGATCATTCATGAAATGCATGAAATACATGTTTTGTTTAATTTGTGTAATTTAACATGTTTTTAGAATAAAATTACTTGAACGTTTTTGTTATTGGCCCACTTTACGGTGGCTGTCGATAAACTTCTTGGTTCCCACTCTAACGCTGCTCCAAGGCACCATCAGTAAGCTTAAATGTGAAATATAAATGAGCCGTGCATAATTCTGCATTTTTACACATCTTTATAATTCTGCATATTTATACATATTTTTAATCTGGGACAACTATCGTATGTACTGTTAGGTTACTAAGGTTGATACTAAAACCATCATTATTTTTAAAACTTATGTTTAAGATTAATTTTCGCTGTTCGAAATATCTGAGATACGCTCCAGTATTATTTTTCTATTTAAGCCTTTGTCATTTTTTTCTGCCATTAGCGTACGTACATTCTACACGAGTCTTCATGTCACACGTGTAGAGTCAGTTTTATATTAAAGTATGAATTAATAATTATGGGGTAACTTTTTCTTCTGACGTTGCCCACTGTCCTGGTAAAACATGGGTGTCTGCTGTATAAGAATCTTGTCTAATCTTCCAATAGAAGGAACAGGTGTGTACCCTGAAGGGTCCTTTAGATAAAACTTCATTCACAGTTACTGATAAAAAGTTCTCAGAAGTTCCTACGAAATGGTATATTTAGGTTAGTCACGTCAGATATATGGATGAGGGAAGGAAGATTTGGTTAAATTATGCAAGTGGGGAAACTTCTTGAAGAGGATTGCTGACTGGAAATATGAAAAGTAGATAGGTTGATGATATTCTTGGGTATTATTCTGACTGTTAGGGTGGCTGATTGGTTCCCACTGATCCCAGCTGCTGGTCATTAAGTCTCTTATTCACCATATTCAGACTCGGTATTTATTTTTTTTAATCTTATGTTTATTGGACCGTGCATCATTGTAATAGTTGAAGAATGAAAGACCAACTTGATGCCACTTGCTATTTTGTTTCACTTCTTATGTACTCAACATGTTTCGGACATTAATATATCCATCATCAGGAGCTTGCGAATGTGCTGTTGAATTACCACATCGGTCGTTTTGTTCTCGGTTCGTTGTGTGTTGGAGATTTGGTGTGGCTGGGTTTGAGTGGTGTCCGTGTTGCAGGCTGAAGCCTGCAACACACACGATAAACTTAACTCTAACTTACAAAGACAACACAGAAAGAAATGAAAGAGAAGGTCTGTTTTCGAACCTGCGACCTTGGTGCTCGTCTAAGCGCGCGTGTGCCTCAGATCGTGTGGTCACTACGTTTTGTGCTTGCTGTAATTGTTGCGGCCACTCGAAAGGCAATTGACGAGTTCCATGGCATAATTTATTTCTTACGAAGTTGAAAGTCAAGGTATGAAGCTTGTCCCTTTAAGAAGTGTAATATTCATCAACTTGTTGGGTACATAAGAAGTGAAATAAAATAGCAAGTGACATCAAGTTGGTCTTTTATTCTTAAACTATCAGTATTTATTGTCTGATGACCGTCACACACACACATATAATATCGCGGTACTATTTCAAAGTTAAACATATTCAAGTTCACACATTCTCCACTACACTTACTTTATGTGTGTCTTTACTCTGCTGACACTGTCGATGCAGGCATCCGTCAATTCGTTAACGTTTTTCAGAATGTGCTATCAGTTATTTTTATTGCCCCGACGAGCTCGTTATGTTCTTCTGGAATATGACACCGTTTTTGGTCTGGCTGGTAGCTGTGTACCGATGTTTCGGAAGAATGTAGCTCCTCAAAATTTGGCGTTGCAGACTTTAAACTCTAAACCCTCAAACCAGAAGTACGCCAGACTAAACGACAGTCTCACCTCCCCGAAGACTGGAGTAAGAATTTTCTTTGCCATAAAACCCCAAAATGTTTACAACTTATAATAGCAGAGTTTTCGAGTGTACAGTTGTGAACACCTAACACATTGTCTCGGAAGTTGCACTGTACAGTATTTAGCGTGATGACTTGTGTTATGCTAATGGATCAGATTTCCTGTGATTCTTATTAGCACTATGGATGTATTGATTAATTATTTTGTTCTTTAATTTTCTCAGATAAAGTCACTGACTTGGTCCGTTTCAAATATAATTTTGAAACTGAATAGTTTAGATATTTGGCACTTCTTCTCGGACTGTGATTGGTCCAAGCACAGAATAACCCACCACACTAACATGCGGACATAAATAAATGCTTCGAACGAGGCTTGAACCCGCAGTCCAACCACTCGGCTGCTGCGATGGACATAACCAGTTCGTTTGAGACACTGAGTATATTTTGTCTTAGCTTTTTGCTATCCTATTTGAGGGTGAGAGTGTTTTGAGATGAAGGCCTAGCTGTACGAAACCTCGGATAAGTGGCTTACTGATTCCATTTTTGTTAGATACGTGTGTCATGGGATTTTTCATCAATTTTGAGAATAGTGTCCGAAGTCCGTTTCTGTCATGTTCTGAAACGGGACACTGTCTCTCCGATGTGTGGGGGCTGTTTTGTCAGATTATAGGACAGATTTTTATTAATGTCATAAGAAAGAGATTTCCTGTTTGAACCGATAGGACAACCACGTTTTCTTTACTGCAGAAGCGTAAATGTCGACATACTTAATTGCAGTTAGAAGCAAAATATAAAGCCACCTCCTCTTGACGCCTCTACGCCGCCCTGACACTGACTCTTGACACTGGTCAGATCCGGCCTGGCATTCTCTCGATCTTCGCCACTAATATCACTGTTCGTGAGTCCATTGTCCAGGTATCTGTGTCGCTGCTCCCCACAGACCGTTGGGCCCCCACTCGCCGGGGGCGTTGAAGTTCATCTGATACATCTCTCGGCCCTGGCGCTGGTCAACTCGATTTGGTGCCATATTGTGCTGTTCGGAGTTGAACCCGGCCCTGAAACGTTTCTGTGACGTGGCGAGGCTTGTCTTGCTGGAGTCTCCTGAAACAAAAGAACACAGATTTTTTTGTTATGGCACGGATTAGGCTGTTTCTCCGTTTCTTGTCAGGATATTTCTCCGCCCATGAACACGAGGTAGCCATCGCTAGGTCAGTATCGTGATCAGTCTACAAGCTGGACGACTGAGGTATCCGGGTTGAATTCCCAGTAGGAGAAGAAATTTTTGTCTTTATTTTGGTAATAGTACTGTGTTAGGTCAATGCAGATTTAACAAATCTAACCATGAACATTTCTTGCTAAGTTCCCCGGCTCGCGGTCAATCAGGAACAGACCTGTCTGGCCCCAATAAAAGAAATTGCCTACTTCAGGTCAATACCGTCACAACCCACATCGAGCATGCACTTTACTATGATTCTTCAATATATCTATACGAACTTTTAACTGAGCCTGAAATGAAACTTTTTTTATGCTAGTGCCAGCGAAGATTGCTTAACGCCTTACGGACGGTTCAACACTGACGTATATTAATGTATTTTTATGTCAGTATTTAACCAACCTGATGCACAAAATTTGTTTCACAATAAGTTTTATTTCATGCCTCTACATGTTTCGAGCACATGTGCTCTTCATCAGGAGGTAAAAATTACATTACACAGCCTCTGGTATCATCACACTGAAACAAGTGAGTGGTCTAAAATTACTAAAATACAACTCTATAAAGTGAGCAAATAGTAGTAAAATTGATGTGTGAATTTTTCGGGTGTGATTACTGTGTATTACTTACTATAAACATGCTATGTCATGTATAGGTTATGTTTATCCAGTTAGTAAACATATTAGAAAGGTACTATGTCTATTTAAATTTATGTTTGCTTAGTCTGTCTTGTCATAAAATCGTATTAATTGCTGATTAGTTGTTGTATCTATAAGGTTTTGTTTGTCCGGGTGTTGGAATTGTTAAAAATACGATGTCTATTTACATTACCTATCTAAAAAAGTTGTGTTTATCTAATTATTAAGATTGTGCGGTGTCTATTT
>Ga0123352_10008207_pt1 | contig 16248 bp, 14 predicted proteins | sample TergutLab28metaG_FD_89700 | JGI IMG/M metagenome (GOLD analysis project Ga0123352, IMG submission 89700) | Labiotermes labralis P1 segment gut microbial communities from Petit-Saut dam, French Guiana - Lab288 P1 | ecosystem: Host-associated > Arthropoda: Insects > Digestive system > Gut ... | reverse complement strand
TCGCTTGCAGAAGGCATCGTTAAGCAGATGCTTGAGTTTGAAGGCATTTTCATCGCAGATAGAGCAACCCAAGCCGACAACATTAAAACCCTTAAATATCGTGGTGTTTTGGAGCGTGACATCGAGGATATTCTTCATTTGTTGCGACAACAACGCAACAAAGCTGCCCATGACGGATACGATTGTTTTAACGATGCAAGGCGATTGCTTAAATTGGCACATACGTTGTCTTGCTGGTTTATGGAGTGTTATGGCTATTATGAGTTTGATGCTCCCGAATACGTAGAACCCGAAGACCCACGCAATAGAGCGCAGTTTATAGAGCAAGAACATGAGCGGCTTTTGCAAGAGAATGAAAATTTGCTAATTCAATTAGAATCTGCGAAAGCAATAGCAGAAACAACACCAGCAGAAACGCCCAGCGTCTCTGCTGCAGAGCGTAAAAACCGAGTGGCTCGTGCTACGGCAAAGCTTAGATTATCTGAATCCGAAACACGCTTGCTAATAGATGAACAATTGCGAAAAGTAGGCTGGGAAGCTGATACTGAAAATTTACGTTACTCCAAAGGCACACGCCCACAAAAAGGCAAGAACATAGCCATTGCCGAATGGCCTACTGATTCTACTGTGTGCAAATGGGGCTCAGTTGATTACGCCCTTTTTGTTGGACTTACCCTTGTTGGCGTGATAGAAGCCAAGCCCGCACATAAAAATGTATCATCTGTCATCGACAACCAGTGCCGAGATTATAGTGTAGGCATTCGAGCAGAGCATGACCAATACGTTATCCAAAGTGCCGCCTGGGGTGAATATAAAGCTCCATTCCTGTTTGCCACCAACGGCAGGCCTTATCTGAAACAGTTGGAAATTGTGTCCGGCATTTGGTTTAGGGATGCAAGACAGGATTCCAACATGGCAAAGCCGCTGCAAGGTTGGATTAGCCCGCAGGGGATGCTTGAAATGCTGGACAAAGACATAGAAGCTGCCAACAAAGCCCTTGCAGATACACCCTTCGACCTACTTAGCGACAAAGACGGCCTAAACCTACGCCCATATCAGCTTAAAGCAATCGAAAAAGCTGAAGAAGCGGTCATAAACGGAAAGCAATCAGCACTACTGGCTATGGCAACCGGGACAGGCAAGACCAGAACTGTTTTGGGTATGATTTACCGTTTCCTTAAATCTGGGCGTTTCAAGCGGGCGCTGTTCCTAGTGGACCGCACGACCCTTGGCGAACAGGCGCAGGATGTTTTCAAAGAAGTCAAAATTGAAGAACTGATGACTCTTGACGAAATTTACAATATCAAGAATCTGGACGACAAGACGATTGAAAAGGAAACAAAAATCCATGTGGCAACAGTGCAGGGCATGGTTAAGCGGGTTTTGTACAACGAAGGCGACACGATGCCTTCTGTTTCCGATTATGATTTGATTGTCGTTGACGAGGCACACAGAGGCTATATCTTGGATAAGGAAATGAGTGAGGACGAGCAGCTTTACCGCAATCAAAGCGAGTATATGAGCAAGTACCGTACAGTTATCGAGTATTTTGATGCTGTGAAAATCGCCTTAACAGCTACGCCTGCATTACACACTACACAGATTTTTGGCAAGCCCGTGTATGAATATTCCTACCGTGACGCTGTTGTTGACGGTTTTCTCGTTGACCACGACGCTCCGCATATCATTGAAACGAAACTAAGCACGGAGGGTATAGCATATAAGCCGGGTGACTCTGTTGCTATTTACGACCCTTTCACCGGGGAAATAACCAACAGTGATGAGCTTGAAGACGAATTGGAATTTGAAGTGGAGCATTTTAACCGCCAAGTGATAACGGAGAATTTCAATCGCACGGCACTGGAGGCAATATCGCAGGGCTTAAACCCGGAGGGCGAAGGTAAAACCCTAATCTTCGCTGTAGACGATAACCACGCTGATATGATTGTTAAAATCCTGAAGGATATTTACGAGCCTACGGGCGTACCTAATGATGCCATTATGAAGATAACCAGTAGCATTGGCGGCGGCAACCCTAAAAAGGTTTTGGAAGCTGTTAAGCGGTATAAAAACGAAACACTTCCAAATATCGCTGTTACCGTGGATTTGCTGACAACCGGCATAGATGTGCCGGAGATTACGACCCTTGTGTTTATGCGCAGGGTTAAGTCGCGTATTTTGTTCGAGCAGATGTTGGGACGTGCTACTCGCTTGTGTCCATCTATCGGAAAGACTCATTTCGAGATATATGATGCAGTGGGCGTTTACGAATCCCTAGCCCCGGTAAGCACCATGAAGCCTGTGGTACAAAATGAGTCTGCGTCTTTTGATGATTTGCTAACCGGGCTTGATGTGATGGATGCCGAAGGGCAAGTCAAGAATCAGATTGACATAATTATTGCCAAGATTCAAAGGAAAAAGCGGAATCTGGGTGAACAAGCTTTGGCGCATTTCGCAGACATCTCCGGCGGCCTTGACCCGACGCAGTTTGCTGAGAAAGTCAAGGGCATGGATCCGAACGAGGCAAAAGACTACATCATTAACAACGCCCAGTTGTTTGGAATTCTTGCGGAAGGCGGCACATATGCCCGCCGCCCTGTGGTTATATCCGACCATGAGGATGAACTTGTAAGCCATAGCCGAGGTTACGGCAAAGGTAAAACGCCGCAAGATTACTTGGAAGAGTTCAACGAATTTATCAATAATAACATCAATATCATCGCCTCTCTTAACGTGGTTTGCACCCGCCCACAAGAACTCACGCGTGAAAGCCTAAAGAGCCTGAAACTGGAGCTTGACCGCAATAACTTCACCGAGCAAAAGCTCAACACTGCATGGCGAGAACTTAAAAACGAGGACATCGCTGCCGATATTATCAGCTACATCCGTCGGTATGCGCTGGGCACGGAGCTGATCAGCCGTGAGGAACGTATCAAGCGTGGCGTTGATAAATTGCGCCAAAAGCACAACTTCACGAAGCAGCAGCTTGACTGGCTGGGGCGCATGGAAAAAGTGCTGATTGCCGAATCAGTTATTGACCGAGAGGTATTCGATACAGGCGCATTCAAAGCGCAGGGCGGATATACCCGCTTAGACAAGGTGTTTGCAGACAAGCTGAACGACTACTTGCAAGAGCTTAACGCCTACCTATATGACGACGAGGGGAAAACCGCATGAGTAAGGTAAATAATGTTTTGCTGCCGATGGACGAGCAGCCTTATGATGTGCCGAGTAATTGGGTGTGGGCTAAGGGGAACTTTTGCTTGCGACCTATGACCACGAAGAAACCTTTGGGTGAAACATTCCGGTATATTGATATTGACGCAATAGACAATGATAATCAGGCAGTAACCTCTCCAAAGGAACTGCTTGTAAAAGATGCTCCGAGCCGCGCTTCAAGAGAAGTTCGGGAAGGCGATACGCTATTTTCGATGGTGAGACCATATTTGCGAAACATCGCCTATGTGGATTACGGGTTAGCGGATTGTATAGCATCGACAGGCTTTTTTGTTTGCAGACCCTCGAATGGAATCAACGGAAAATATATGTATGCTTTAATGACCAGTGGTTACGTTGTTGACGGATTGAACGCCTTTATGAAGGGTGACAATTCACCATCAATTAGACAGGAGAATATTTTGAAATTTGCCTTTCCTGTGCCACCCCTCCCTGAACAACACCGCATCGTCACCCATATCGAGAGCCTGTTTGACAAACTCGACCGCGCCAAGACATTGGTGCAGTCTGCATTGGATAGCTTCGAGACCCGCAGGGCGGCGATACTGCACAAAGCGTTTACTGGGGAGCTGACGGCTAAGTGGCGTGAGGAGAATGGGATTGAGTTGGAGAATTGGGAGCAGCAAAACCTAAAAGACTGTGGCACTTGGTATGGCGGCGGAACGCCAAGCAAGGCAACAGCGTCTTTTTGGGCAGATGGAGATATAATTTGGGTTACACCTAAAGATATGAAATCTGTCGAGATAACTGATAGTATCGACAAAATTACTGAAGATGCGGTTAATTCTTCATCAGCAAATCTTATCAAGAAGCCGGCGGTTCTGTTTGTAATGCGAAGCGGCATTCTGCGGCGTATTCTGCCTATTGGTATGACGCGGCAAGCCGTTACTGTAAATCAAGATATGAAAGCCGTAATTCCAAACGATGACATACTTATTGATTACTTGTGTTGGTACTGCATTACGAAAGAGCAGAATATCCGTGATGTTTGTTCAAAAAGCGGAACAACAGTTGAGAGTATAAATTCCGAGGCTTTGTACAAATACTCTGTTCAAAAACCGACACTACCAGAACAACAAGAAATCGTCCGCATACTTGACGATTTGCTGGAAAAAGAACAAGCGGCGCAGGAACTTGCAAGCACCATCGAAAAAATCGACCACATGAAAAAAGCCATCCTCGCCCGCGCCTTCCGCGGAGAGCTTGGGACGAATGACCCTAACGAATCCAAAATAGAGCTTGACGGAGGAAAATGAAATGACCAATCAAGAGATAGTCGCAAAACTATGGAATCTATGTAACGTACTTCGAGATGATGGGATTACATATCACCAGTACGTTACCGAGCTAACATACATCCTGTTTTTGAAGATGGCGAAGGAAACCAATGCCGAAGCGCAAATCCCGGAGGAATACCGCTGGGATGTGCTTGTTAAAAAGCAGGGCATAGAATTGAAGCGGTTTTATGGCGAGCTGCTTCAGCATTTGGGCGAAAACTGCAAAGGCCGCATCCGTGAAATTTATTCCGGTGCCCGCTCCAATGTGGACGAGCCTAAGAACCTTGAGAAAATCATCCAAAGCATTGACAGCCTGGACTGGTATTCCGCAAAAGAAGAAGGCTTGGGCAATCTCTACGAAGGCTTGTTGGAAAAGAACGCAAGCGAGAAGAAGTCCGGTGCGGGGCAGTATTTTACGCCTCGCGTGCTGATTGATGTTATGGTTAAGCTCATTGATCCTAAGCCCGGTGAACAGTGTAACGACCCGGCTTGCGGCACATTTGGATTTATGATAGCCGCTGATGCACACCAGAAAGCAACCACGGACAATTATTTTGACCTTGGCGACATAGACAAGCAGAATTTCCAACGACAACAGGCGTTTACGGGTTGCGAGCTTGTGCATGACACCCATCGCCTTGCGTTGATGAACGCTATGCTCCACGATATTGAGGGAGAAATCCTATTAGCTGACACGCTTTCCAATCAAGGTAAGGGCATGAGTGGCTTTGATGTGGTGTTGACCAATCCACCATTTGGCACAAAGAAAGGCGGCGAACGTGCCACCCGTGATGACCTGACCTATCCCACTTCAAACAAACAGCTCAACTTTTTGCAACATATTTACCGCAGCCTTAACCGCAATGGCAAGGCTCGCGCTGCTGTTGTGCTACCGGATAACGTGTTGTTTGCCGATGGTGATGGCGCGAAGATCCGGGCGGACTTGATGGACAAGTGCAATCTGCATACTGTCCTCCGCTTGCCTACAGGGATTTTTTATGCTCAAGGTGTAAAGACCAATGTGCTGTTTTTTACGCGCGGCGAAACCGAGCGTGGCAACACCAATGATGTTTGGTTCTACGACCTGCGCACTAATATGCCGAACTTCGGCAAGACCAACCCACTCAAGGCTGAACACTTCGCTGCGTTCATGGAGGCTTACAACGCCGACGACCGTGCCGCCGTTAATGATGAGCGGTGGAATAGCTTCACCCGCCAGCAGATAGAGGACAAGGGCGACAGCCTTGACCTTGGCTTAATTCGTGATGACAGCGTGCTTGGTTATGACGACTTGCAAGACCCGATAGAAAGCGGCGAAGAGATTGCCGCACAGCTTGAGGAAGCCGCCGACCTTATTATGAGCGTAGTTAAGGAGCTGAAAAGCCTTGGGGGTGAGGGTTGATGATCAGAGCTTTAACGATAAGTGAATATCGTGAAATCGAAGAGTTAGCAAATATTTGTATGAATGCTTATAGTCAGACCCAAGCCGCCAAAGAACTGAAGCGTTTGAGTTTTCTATCAGATTATCTGCCAATCGGTAATTATGCACAAGAGAAGATAGGAGAAGTTTTCGCCTACTGCAAAGTCGCTGCTACAAATAGTGCATCGTATTCAAGGCGTGAAAATGCACGTTCATCTGTGCAAAACTCACTGAGTGTGCTTAGGGGTTTTGTAGAAAAGGATGAGAAAGTTTCAAGGGGTGAGGGTTGATGGCGAAAGCGAAAAAGCAAGAGCCAGCAGTACAACTATTGATACCTAATGACGAATGCCCCTTTGAATTGCCTGATAATTGGATTTGGACACGATTAGGAAACCTTGGGCATACAAATATTGGCTTAACTTATAGCCCGAAAGACACATCGGATTCAGGAATAATCGTTTTGCGCTCAAGTAATATTCAAAACGGATTGATGGATTACAAGGACATAGTTAGGGTGAAAACCCAAGTTCCTGAAAACAAAATGTGTCAAAAAGGCGATATTCTGATATGCGCTCGAAATGGCAGCAAGGCACTGGTTGGCAAAACCGCTGTTGTTGATGCAGACGGAATGAGCTACGGTGCTTTCATGGCGATTTTCCGTAGCGAGTACAACTCTCTAATTTTCCACTATTTGAATTCGCCGTATTTTCGGAACATCATCGACAGAGATGTGGGAACGACAACCATCAATCAAGTTACACAGACACTAATCAAGGGGCTTCCATTCCCTTTGCCACCGCTCCCAGAACAACACCGCATCGTCGCCCGCATCAAGAGCCTGTTTGACAAGCTCGACCGCGCCAAGACATTGGTGCAGTCTGCATTGGATAGCTTCGAGACCCGCAGGGCGGCGATACTGCACAAAGCGTTTACTGGGGAGCTGACGGCTAAGTGGCGTGAGGATAATGGGGTTGGGTTGGAGAGTTGGGAGGAAAAGTCTGCCCGAGATGTTTGTGGCTTTATCACCAAAGGCGAAACCCCAACAAAATTTGTTTCAGACACAGGGGACATCCCGTTTCTGAAGGTTTACAATATTCGAGGAAACAAACTTGATTTTGATTATAATCCTGCCTTTATACCTTCAAAAATTCACAAAGAGAAGATGAAGCGTTCTGTCGTATACCCAGGCGATGTTATTATGAACATAGTCGGACCGCCACTTCAAAAAGTAGCTATTGTGACCGACCAATATCCCGAATATAACATCAATCAAGCTATTGCTATCTTTCGTCCCAGGGAATCGGTTTTGGGGAGATATTTATACCACTTATTGCTGTGGGAAAATACACTTACCGAAGTCTTAGGAGACGTTCGAGGTGTTGTTGGGCAGAGCAATATCTCACTTGAACAGTGCCGAGATCTGCAAATCCCAGTTCCGTCACTTCTGGAGCAACAAGAAATAGTCCGCATCCTCGATGATTTACTGGCAAAGGAAAAGGCGGCGCAGGAACTTACAAACACCATCGAAAAAATCGACCACATGAAAAAAGCCATCCTCGCCCGCGCCTTCCGCGGAGAGCTTGGGACGAATGACCCAAGCGAAGAAAGTGCGGTGGAGTTGCTGAAGGAAAATATTAAAGCATAACCTGATATAGTGGGCGATATGAGCAAGGATAGAATAATTCACAGGAGGGGAAATAATGCGTTGTGAAGACTGCGACATGATTCCAGAAGATAACACACAGATACAGCTAAACAACATGTTTGATGAAAATGGGATGGTTGAAGTCAACAACCTATCTGATTACATCAGATTTCTTGAGTTATATAACGAAAACAAGCATATCGACCCCAGCGATGTATCGCCCTGTGAGCCAATCGAAGCACTCAAATTCTTTGAGCGACTAAACCAGGCTGACTATATCTTCAGGGGTGAAGGTGGAGCTTTTCCGAAACGATTATCAGGAGCTTTTCGTCTAAATTGCAATGAGCTTAAACAAGGACGAAATTGCGAAGAGTGCGAGAAACGCAAATATTGTAGACCATACAGAGATTCGACTATATCATTATTCCCTGACTTTATGGTGGCTGTTGATGAATATTACCGAGAAATCTCACACGAACTAAGCGATGCAGAAAAAGCAAACTCTATTGCGTTTGCACAGCATCACGGTTTGCCGACCAACCTTTTAGATGTAACGTTCTATCCTTTGACAGCATTATTCATGGCTTGCCATAAGGATCAATACCGTCTTAAAGGTAAGCTAACCGAAGGTATCCAGTCTGCATTTGTGTATATTTTTGAGGACTACATTGATGTGACCGATATTATGAACAAATACCCCGATAATACAGTCGTTGAACTACTGATACAAAACAATGAGTATGCCGTTGGTAAAATGCTGGATTTGCTTGACGGGTACAGCCGTAAATATTTAATGTCAAATAAAATATCAGCATATATAAAGCAGCTTTGCAAGAATCTACACGAAAGATTTTACTCAGATTCTCCAGATGTAATAATCCCTGAAGAATGTAAGGTAATATCTCAAAAAGCAAGAATTGCCATGGTTTCATGTGATCTCATCGAACTTGGTGCCAGAGAAGCCGCTTTGAACGAACTTAGAAGCGCAATAACTAAAGTAAAAGGTTTTGAGAATTTACCCGCAGACCCATATTTGGCCGCCTTGATATTTTATTTGAGATGCGCTGATATGCCGAAAGAAGGTGATTATATGCCCTATATGGTGTATCGGCCAAGGGAGATTTTCAGAAGGGCAAGATTGCAACAAGGATTTTTCATTGTTCAACCATTTAAGTGCATTGAAGACGATGGAGCATACAATAAAAACAGGCGCATCAGGCTCATTCAAGACATAAAGCATTCAAAGGTTATTAAGATAAATAATCCTGAGTTAATATTGCGGCAGTTGGATTATATTGGAATAAACCTTGGGACAATGTACGGAGATCATGACAATATTGCAAATCACACCGCTAAGAAGCATGAGATTGTCAAAGAGTGAAATGATTCGCAGGAGGTGTAAGCATGGCATTTTTCAAAACTGACCTTAAAGGGCAAATACGCAATACGGACTTGCCTAAGTCCAACGGAATTTGGGCTTTATTTGAAGCCATCGTCAATTCGATACAGGCATTAGAAGGATACCCCACAGAAGAAGCTTATATTGAAATTTACGCAAAGCGTGAAACGATGGTTGATCCCAATACAGGGAAACTGGAACAGTATGACCTTTATGGGCAAAAGACGATACTTCCATTTGAGTCCTTTGAAATCACGGACAATGGGAGCGGCTTCACAACTGAAAATTTCGACTCATTCATAACAGCACACTCTACCTTGAAAATCGCCAAAGGGTGCAAAGGTATAGGGCGTTTCCTTTGGCTAAAAGCTTTCAAAAAGGCTTCAATCGTGAGTAATTATGAAGAGGAGGGTTCTTGGTATTGCCGTGCCTTCGATTTTGATGAAAACTTTTCCCCTGATGAAAATGATTATGTATCTCCTTCAGAAATAAAAGAGCGCAAAACAACTATCATCCTAGAAGAGTTTCAGAAACCGTATCAAAAAGATGTACCGAAGTCATTGGAGAGTTTGGCGGGAAGAATCGTTGAGCATTGTTTGACGTATTTTATCCTTAGTAAATGTCCGCGTATTGTGGTAAAAGACGATATTGATTCTATTGTTTTGCATGATTATTACAATACTAACATCAAGGATAGTCTTCATCGTGATAACATTGAATTGGGCGGACGCACATTTACGCTATATCATCTTCAAATGCAAAAGAATGTTGATGCACATAAACTTCACCTTTGCGCGAATGACCGCGAAGTGAGACCAGTGGCTTTGTCGGGCTCGATTCCGAATCTTAATAAAAAAATACGCAGTGCATCTTGAGAAGAGTTTTTTTATGCAGGCTATTTAACAGGTGAATATTTGGATGACATTGTTGACAACTCAAGAACGCGATTAAACTTCCCGGCGGAAGACGGTCAGTTAGAAGTTAGGGAAGATAATAAGCCTGTTGAAGAAGTGAGCGAGAAAACCCTTATTGAAACTGCGAAAGAGTATATCCTTTTATATTTGAAGGACTACATCGACGAAATTGATAAGCGGAAAAAAGAGCAAATCAACCGTCTTGTAAACGGAAAGCACCGTAAGTATCGCTTCTTGCTTAATATGCGACCGGAGGCGCTAGAAAACATCAAGGCCGGGATAAGCGATGAAGATGTAGAAATTGCTCTGCATCGGGAACTCTTGAAGTGGGAAGAGGATACAATAGCAAAGGGGGAAACCATACGCACAGAAGTTTCTCGCAAAGGGGCTGACCACGCTTCGATTATGCAGCTATTTGAAAAGTATTATAGTAACGTCGCCGAGTTGAACAAAGTGAGTCTTTCCGAGTATGTCACGCGGCGTAAAGTTATCTTAGAATTGTTAAAAAATGCACTCGAAGTGCGAAATGATGGTAAATATGAGAATGAAGATATGATACATTCTATCATTTGCCCGATGAGAGTTTCTTCAGCAGAAGTACCTTTTGAGGAAATGAATCTCTGGATTATAGACGAGAGACTGACTTACCACAGTTATTTAGGCTCAGATAAGTTGATGAAAGAGATTCCCCACATAGATACTAATTCTACATCTAGGATGGACATAGCGGCTTTCAATATTTACGATGAGCTGTTTCCGTTCTCCACAGGTGGCAGAAACATTGACTCTATTGCCATAATTGAGTTTAAGAAACCTCTGAGGGATAATTACACTCGCAACTTAAACCCCATAGATCAAGTCCTGGATTATGTGAAAGAGATAAAGGAAGGCAATGTGAAGTCGGCATCTGGGCGACCGTTAGGCAATGTTTCAAACACAGCGTTTTACTGTTACATTATTGCAGATTTAACAGATAGTCTGGTGGAAATTGCGGACAGATACAATTTAACACTTTCTGCTGATTCAAGTGGTTATTTTGGTTATGTCCCAAAACCCGGTGCTTATATTGAAATCATCTCGTATAATAAGCTGTTAAACGATGCAGAAGATCGAAACAGGATTCTGTTCGACAAACTATTTTCACCATGTCCTACGGAGTTAATCAATCGTTTGCCAACCAAGTCTGATGAAGGTGAGACGACATCGGACAATGACTAGGTAGTCCATGCTATTCAAGTCAACAATCATTCCCCTTTGCCCTCAGTGGCGCAGGGGAATGATTGCATCTTGCTCACACCAACCAAATCCGTGACCGCATATACGACGGTGAAAATGACATATTATAATCTTAACGTACACGAATCAAATCCCCTCTGCCATCACTGGCAGGGGGGATTTGCTATTTGTTCAAGGACGTATGCTTTTATCCTTTGCGAAACCGCATACATTTTACGTCGTATAAAGTGTATACGGTTTATGTATCTGAAAATGCAAAGCAAAATCGACACATAAAAGACCTCATTTAATGATTGGATTTATGTAATTCGTCCTTGCTATACTTGAATTGTCTGGGGGTGACCTCGTGGAAAAAATCAATTTTAACAACATAAGCGACGAAATTGTGTACGAGCTGTTTGGCGTTGACGGTAATGAAGCCGATGCGTTACACGACAGCTATCTGGAATTGTACGAACTTATCGGCCGCGATGCTATGCTCAAGCTCTTTACGCATTATCGTGGAGATAAAATAGATTGCCCTATGCGCTTGTACCGTCCAGAGTTTATTGCTGACCTTGCTAAATCGGTATCAGATCGGAGGGAGCGTGCAAAGATTGCAAGAGCCGGAGGTTACTCCGCACGGATGATTGAGGGGCTTTTAGCCAAGCGGCGGAAAGAAAACGATGAATAGCGAAAATTTAGGGCATAGCCCAATAAAATACAAGGAGGATGGCAAATGGGTAGTATGATGTCTACAAATCCGCATACAGAACCACGGTGCGCTACATGTGAAGAATGGATAGGTAACGGTAACCTAAAAAGAGGCGGGAATCGCCCGGGCGAGATTGCATATGAGTATGGTGTACAGGGGAAGTGTAAAATCCACAAGATCGAACAAAATTCGGAAGGCAACTGCCGAATGTATCGCATCAGCCCAAAAGCACGCGATTTAGTATAGAATACGAAAGTTGCAATCAAATAGCAGCTAGGGGTGATGCTTATGTTCGGCAAACCAAAGAAATTACCAAAGTTTCCGTCCAACATGTTGTCGTATATCCAGATTGAGGGCGAAGCCATTAAGGATGCTAATGACAAGCAAATGATTTCGTCTTACGCACATGGCAAGCTTGAAAAAGTTGATTGGTATATACAAGTTCTAAAGAGCGGCTCTGACAAGTACGTTGTTCCTCATTCTCTGGAACACTTACAAGACTTACGGCAACGGTTACAAGCCATAATCAAAGTGATAATGGCTACACCGATACCAAAGGGTGATAGACCGTTGATGGATATTAAATACCCCAAAGGCTATGAAGGTTGATTTGTATATCGTATATATCACCAATCAAAATACATCGGCCCCATTGTACAAAGATAAAGGTCATATCTGTTCAAAATTGATATGGCCTTTATTTGCATGTAGAGCAATGGCTATGTTACGCAAGTTTAATGTTCTAAACAAATCTAAAATTCACTGGAGGTAATCGTATGACGGATAAAGAACTTATGCAAGAAACGGAAAACAGTATCGAAGCTGCCACAAAGGCTCTTGAACAAGCTGCAATAAGTGCAAAGGAACTCAAAGAAATAATGGAGTCTCGTGTACCCAAGGTTATCAAGTGGGTGTTTGAAAGTGCAAGCTCACCTCAAGCAGCCGTTAAAGACTTATTGGGAATGGGCTACACAAAGGAAGAAATCCGCGATTGTGGATATGATGTAGATTAGAGGTTCCTTCAAAACGCCCTTGCCGGAGTTACCAGCAGGGCATTTTTTTCATTTGCTTTTAACTTGAAACTCCTTCTTGAAAAATTCGTCAAAACGTAGTAGAATAATCTATGTACAATTATAACGAAATGCACGGCATTTTAGATGGAGGCAGATATGGACTATATAACAGTACAGCAAGCGGCAGAAAAATGGAATGTAACACAAAGATGGGTGCAAGCCCTTGTAAAAAGGGGCAGTATAGAGGGCGCAATCCGTTTCAGCCGTGTTTGGATGATACCAAAAGATGCCCCAAAGCCATCTGATGGACGAGTAAACAACCGCCGGCAACCCAAAAAGGAGGAAGTCTCACATGGAGAAAAAACCTCCTAACTTGGTGCAGCCCCAAAGCAGTTCGGCGTATACCCAAACAGGCTCAATAACCTCACAAACAAACCGCCGTGACACCATAGCCTTCGCCATCTTCCTTGCAGTTGTTCTGCTCATTTGGCTCGGTCTTACTGCTATGCCATCTGCTGATGTTGTTCAGCCTGTGATGTTGGATAACGCCGCTGTATTTGATTTACGCTCCGCTGATTTTGAAAACACAATCCAACACATTAACACAAGACACGAATGGGATAGCTGGAGTGAGGTGTTTTATTTTCCGATTGATTTTGAAAGCGGAAACATAAGCGAACCGCGCACTCTAAACCATTCGGATTACAGATATTATCAATTCTTCACCCACCGCATAACTTTACTGCTAATCCCCGATATTGCCTATGGCATCACCATGACCAGCACGGACTATTCCATGCGCCTTTTTGTTGATGGCAGAGAAGCTGCCCTTGTAGGTTATCCTGCCACAACAAGAGCAGAAACTGTGCCACGCACAGGAAATGTTACATATTATTTTGTGCCGCAAAATGAGCAAGTTGACATCATCGTTCACACCGCAAATTTTTGGCATCAATTCGGCGGCGAAGCGCCCGTGTTTTACATAGGCACGGCGCAAAACATAGAGCGCCAGCGACATATCAATCTGTTTCTGGTGTTTATGATAATAGGCTCATTGCTCACGTCCGCCCTGTATCACATTGCATTGTTTGTAATGAACCGCAAGCGCAAAGTTGAACTTGTTTTTGCCGTATGCTGTCTGCTTGGACTTGTTATGTCCAGCGATCCCATCCCTCTATTTTTGCCCGAATACAACTGGCATATCCAGTTTGCCATTGAGTATCTTGTATTTTATGCCACCTTTGGCATGACCGCACTACTCTTTGCCATGATAATGCCGCAGTTTGCACCTAAGTGGCTGTTTCGCACCTATTACGCCATATGTGCGGCATTTATACTTACTGTCTTTATTTTCGACTCGACTATATACACCATTTTCATACAATTTTTCTACCCCATAGGCTTAGGTCTCATACTTTACGGGATTGTGCGGTTAAGCTATGAGGTATTGCGTTATAAACCCAACGACAAGAACAGCAAAACAGGCACTTCAAGTGAACGGACAAAATATATGCTTGCCTTTGTCGGCTTGCTTGTGATAACAGTCTTTACAGTTAATGACGTACTCCGCTATATCAAAATCCCCGGCTTTGAGGGATTTGATGGTTTTATCCTCACAATGGGGCTTGTTTTCACCGCGCCAATCGGCATGGTGTTCTTTGTGTTCTGCTATGCCCTGTTACTTGCGTTAAACTATGCCGATACAGAGCGAGAAGTATTACAAGCAAATGCGGAAAACGCCGCTTTAGCAAGCGAAAAGCGTTTCAAGGAAGATGTGCTGGCTACAGTTTCCCACGAAGTGCGCACACCCCTTGCGGTTATGTCTGTATACGCACAAATGGCAGTTAAGCAGATGAACAAGGGCAATATCACAGAGCAGACCATGACTGACCTGAAAACAATCAGCAACGAGGCAAAACGCCTTGCAGAGCTTGCAAGCGATGCACTGACCATGTTTGGCAGTAAGACTGATATTAACAAGCGAACCTATGTAGATATAGGGGCGGCAGTTACACAGCTTGCAGGGCTTTTAACCTCGGCGGCAAAAAACGAGAATATTGAAATCAAGATTGAATTTGCCGACTTACCGCCGGTTTGGGGCGTGTCGGATGAACTGACAAGGGTGCTATGGAATTTGTTTGACAATGCCATTAAGCATACGAAAGACGGCAGAATAACCATAAGCGGTAATATATTTGATGGATTTTTGACCATAACAATAGCCGATAACGGCGAGGGCATGACAGAAGAAGCCCTATCCCGCACTTTTGAAAGCGGCTATTCCGCAAGCGGCGGCACAGGCTTGGGGCTGACTTTCTGCAAAGAGATAATAAAAGCCCACGGCGGTACTATCAGTATTGAGAGCAGCATCGGAAACGGCTGTGCCGTTACATTTTCATTGCCAACGAAAGAGGGTGACACAGCAAATGAATAAAACAACAGGCACGGTCTTACTTATCGAGGACAACAAAAACATCTTGGATGCCAACCGCCGCATTTTAGAAGATGAAGGGCATACCGTACTATGTGCCGAAACATTGGAACAGGCTCGCCTTATCCTTGCAGACACCACACCCGATATTGCTGTCTTAGACATCATGCTCCCCGATGGTGATGGCATAGATTTTCTGCCCGAACTCCGAACATACGGAAAAATCCCTGTGCTGTTTTTATCCGGCAATGCTGAAAAGAGCGATATACTTGACGGACTGAGGGCAGGGGGCAACGATTATATCACAAAGCCCTATGACATAGACGAATTTTGCGCGCGCGTTGAATCTACCCTTCATTTTGAACTTTCAAAACGTGAAGTCCTGCCCGAAAAAATCATAAAGGGGCATATGACGCTGGATATATTATCAAGCCAAGCCCTGCTCAAAAACGAGGTTATGGATTTGACAAAGACGGAATTTAAGCTGCTGTACCTATTCGTGCAAAACGAGGGCAAGACCATGCCCTTTGAAAGCATCTACAAAACCGTATGGAACCGCCCAATGAGCGACGACAAAAACGCCGTGCAAGCGGCCGTCAAACGCCTGCGGCAGAAGATTGAGGCGGCGGGATATAACATCCGTGCTGTGCGTGGTGAGGGTTATGTTTTTGAGCGGTCGTGAGGTAGGTGCAGATAACAAAAAATATACGCGGCTAAACGTACAATTTTGTCAGTTTCAGATTTGGGGTTGCTAAAGATGTTATAATATAAGCAAGCAAGAGAGGATTCGGATGCACAAAAAATAATTCAAATTTTTTGAAGAAAGGGCTTGACAGATGTGCTTTCCTGTGAAACTATAATTTTGGCAACAGGCAACAGGCAACAGGCAACAGGCAACAGGCAACAGGCAACAGGCAACAGGCAACAGGCAACAGGCAACAGGCAACAGGCAACAGGCAACAGGCAACAGGCAACAGGCAAC
>Ga0123352_10008204_pt1 | contig 16250 bp, 8 predicted proteins | sample TergutLab28metaG_FD_89700 | JGI IMG/M metagenome (GOLD analysis project Ga0123352, IMG submission 89700) | Labiotermes labralis P1 segment gut microbial communities from Petit-Saut dam, French Guiana - Lab288 P1 | ecosystem: Host-associated > Arthropoda: Insects > Digestive system > Gut ... | reverse complement strand
TGGGGTGTGGCCGTCTGTTGTGTTGTTATAGTTTATGTGGGGGTTAGTTGTTTAGGGTGTATAACCGGGGCTTTTTTTTTTGTAGGGTGTGGTTCTTGTTGGGTGGGGGTGGGGGGGGGGGGGGCAATAATCAGTTATTTTTTAAGTGAACAACGAAAATCAGTTTGATATAAAATGTGTACTTATATATTTTTAGACATGTTCCTGCAGAATTTTATTTTTAAGGTATTTGATTCTTTATAATAATGGTTCTGATGCCATACATTATTTACTACCACTGGCCAGATGGCTGTTTATTTTTTTTTGGGGGGGGGGGGGGATGGTCCTGTTAAGATCAAGTCTTGTGACAATTTCACATTGCTGAAATAACAGTTGTGCAAAGTTGTATTTTGAGGTGCGATTGCAAAATTGCGAAAAGCAACTATTAGGTTTGTCATGTGTCTGAATGTCTGTCCACACAGAACAACTCAGCTCTCACTGGATATATATTTTTTAAATTTGGTATTTGTTTTAGAAAATCTGTCAAGAAAATATAAGTTTCATTAAATTATAACAGCAATAACTGGTACTTTACATGGAGACCTATGCGCACGTATGATAGCGTCTCACGGAATTCTTAGAATGAGAAATTTTTGTGACAGAAGCTGTGTGGAAAATGTTTAGAGATAATATGGAAAAATGTGGTAGAGCCAGACAGGCCACATATGTCAGTGTATGATAATATGGCACATGCGCTTTGTGTGCTGGATAATTAAAGCTACAAAAACACCCTCAGAATATGTAATACTTATTTTTTCCATGGCAACTGGTTACATGCATGTGCTTCTATGTTACGTTGTATGTACAGTGCCTGTCTTGTCATGTTTTGTTTTGAATTGAGAAGCTGGGATAGTGCATTTAATATTAAGACTAGGTTACGGGCTGGAAACCAAAATGTCAAGGTTTGATTCTTGGCAGAGGCAAGAGATTTTTATCTCTTCTAATGTGTCCAGATCAGCTTTCTCGGCACACCCAAGCTCCTGTTGAGTAGATGCTGTGGGCTTTCTTCGTGGGAGGATTGGCTAGGATACAAGGCTGATGGCACTTACCATCATCTAATGGAGAGGTTGAGGATGAGTGAAACTATTACATACAGATTTTTCCAAGGCTTTCGATTTAGTTCCTCAAGATCAGCTGCTTACAAAACTGGTGGCCTCGGGCATGGATTTGAGGCTAGTTGTTTGGGTAAGGGAATTCCTTGTAGGTCATACACAGAGGGTCAGAGGAGGAGAGCAACTCTCCAAGGAAGTCAAAGTAACCTCAGCTGTGCCACAAGGGAGCGTTTTGGGCCCACTACTGTTTCTAGTGTATGTAAATGATATTTGGAGGAACATCGACTCGAATATTAGACTTTGCTGACCACTGTATAATATATAAAAAATCACAAGTAAAAACGATATAGAAAAGTTGCAGAAGGATCTGGACACCCTGGGGGAATGGGCAGTAGAAATTGGGATGAAAATAGATTCCGGTAAAAGTAAGGCAGTAGATTTACGAGAGCTGGGGTTAAAAATCCACTGGGTTGCTCCCTTGATGACTAAAAAATTGTAGAATCGAGCAGTTGTAAATACTTGGGAATAATCTTACAAAGCGATTTAATTGGGAGGCCCAAGTAAATGACACAGTGCAAAAAGCCTGGAAGGCACTTCACTTTGTAATGCATGTTCTCAAAAAAGGAAATAAGAATGCATAAGGTTTAGCCTACACATCATTGGTACATCCTATTCTTGAATATGGGTCTGCATGCTGGGATCCATGCAGAGAAGGACAGATAAATGCGTTAGACCAAATACAGAAGAAAGCCATGCAATTTACTAATCATATGAAGGATTCTGACTGGGAAAACTTGGCTCAGCATAGGACGATAGCATGTTTATGCACACTTTTTAAAGTGTACTCTGGGGAATGGGCTTTGAAAGCTATACACGACAGGTTGTGAAGGGCTTACTGTTTAAGCAGGGTTGATCATGTTCTGAAAATTTGGGACAGGAAGCAGAGAATGGATATCGGGAAGTATTCTTTTGTAAATAGGACCATTAAAAACTGGAACCAACTACCTGTAGAAGTGTTAGGACCTTCCCTTGTAAACCTAAAATTTTTAGAAAGAAAGTTAGGAAAACATTTATAAGCGGGATGAATCGAAAGGAACAGAAGTGTGACGAAGATCGTCTAAAAGTGCAGTGAAGCGAAGTGAGGTGAAGTGTAGTGATGTGAGGTGAAATGGAGTGGTAGGAAATTTAAATGGAGTTAAGCCAAACGAGAGGGTAGTGAAGTGTATTGAAATGTAGATGGGTAAAGTTTTAAATGGGAAGAAGTGATGTGTCGACAAGTGGAGTGAAGGTCTTAGGAACAGGGTGTCTATCATTATTAGAAGACATACAGACCATATGAAGTTCTACTGCTTCTTTCATATTCATTTGGTTCGATTTTAATCATTGTATATACGGTAGTATGTTTTGTATGCTTCTATTTAATTTTGTATATTATGTATTCTTATGATTATGTTTATGTATTCTTATTTTTAATGGACCTTCCATTCTAGGTATCGTATTTCATTGTGTTCTGTGTATTGTTTGTGTGTAAATGTGTAATGTACTAATGCCACTGGCTGTCAACCCAATTGCAGTTAACAGACATATCATATTATATACATACATTACCATGTATGCTATCATAGTTTCAAAGTGACAGCATTATTTAAGCTTTCATATTGCATCCTACAGTCAACATTTAAATCCAGAATTCAGTTGCGGTGTTCCTCCTGTCGGCTGTCCACCTGCAGTCATGTCAGGGAAAGAATGAACATGGTTGCACCTGGCTACAATCTACGTTCCTTCTGCATTCCTTTTGCCATACCCACCAGTTGTTACTTGCATTTTACCTTCCATTTTGTCTACAAGCTATCTCAGTTGGTGTTCTTGGTATTTTATTGGTGTTAATGGAGGAGAGGTTGCATTGTAGATAGGGTGAGTGAGGAGGCAGCCAGCTTGAGCACACCAGCCATGTTCACTCTTTTCCTGACCCAGGAATAATTTACTTCTTTAACATCTGTAGTATGTGAACCTTGACTCTTTGCAGGTTAACTCATGACTAAACTTATAATCATCCATACATATTTGGTTATCTGTGCAACTCTATAGATCATGTAGTATCAAATAGTGAATGGTAGTTTTCGTGTCAATTCAGAATTAAAAAAAGGGATGTGACATGGAGAAGTTTTGGCCTAGTTTGCAGCATAGAGGGGTTGAGGAAGACCACTAAAACTCCAGAATGGTTGGCCTATGGGCTTAACCCTTCAGTGATGGTGTGTTTTAAATTCCTACTACTGCCCATGATGGAGGGGTTGTGAATTTAGGGTACTAGTAAATGCATTCACAACTGTGTGGTCAACAGATGCCAGCAACATGTGAAGAATTAAAGGGCTGTACATTGCTGCACAGAGGCTGGCATTGAGGGGTTATTGTTATGTGCAAAACATATAGCTGGAGTGATATCACTTTATTGCATCATCCACTTCTGACATGTTGGTTACTTCTAACCTCTGCTGCTGATTCTATATTTTTAATCAGTTTCCTTACATAGCTAAAATAACTGTGATAATAAATTTTGCATAAGGGGTTAAGAGCTAGAACTGGAAAATGGTATATGTTTTGCTCTTCTGATTTGAAGGAAAAAGCATCAGGTTCATCCAGAAAATGTGTATATCCTTTTGGACTGCATGGGATTACATTCCAGAAGACAGTGCTCTTAATGTGGCAAATTTGTTGGTTATGGTTCTGGATGCATATATACATACATACACACACACACACACACACTTACATACATACATACACGTACATTCCATGGATCTGTTAGTGTGTCATACATCAGGATGTGGAACCTGTCATAAATACACAAATGTACAAATTTACAGTATATACTACAAGCATTTTATAAAAACAGTATTATAAAATCATATTTAGCCATAAAAAATATTCATCTGCAGTGTAAAAGTAGTGTGTAAGTAGGTAAATTATAAGGCTGCTTAAAATTTTGCCATGTCATTCTTGAGGATTTTTACACTAGATGGTAAACTGTTGCAAATTTTTATGCCAGCATAGAATATACTTTTTTGAAAACAAGATAGTTTGGCATTTGGTCTATGAAGATGATGCTTATTCCTTATATTGATATTGTGTATTGATGAATTTGTTTGAAGAATTTCCTGATTATTGATAATGAAGTCCATTAATTTGGTCATTGTTACTGATGCTAGAATAAAAACAGAGTGACTTAAGATTTGAACTTTTAATGATGGTGTGTTTTGAAATCATGATCTTCTAGGATTTAGCATTTGCAGTTTGGCAGATTGTTTATAAACTACAGCAGAATGTACAGTTGGTGGCAGTGAACAGTTTTTGTGATATTTTGTTATTAAAAAAAGGTTTTTTTGTCTTAGTGTTACATAGTTACATTATTGTCATATTTTTCATTAAGACACCATATCTTTTTGGTATATTGTTAAGTTACTTGAAAACTGCCATGACTCCTTAAACTTTCTACATTGGGCCTATAGTAACTGCACTTGTTTACTCAAAGTCACTTGACTAATATATCCACATGAGATTGTCACTGTATAATCACTCTCTGCAGCTGTAATGCGGGTGTTATTGCAGGTATTTGTTGGTCAACATGAATGAGGGAATTTGTTGAGTTTGTATACTGTGCACATAGTACTTTATGTTTATGGGGTTGCCAACTTGAATCTGGGCTAGAGATTGATCTGGCCAGTCAAGTTTTTCTCAGTTCCTTGTATGAGAAAAGGAGGGTACATTGAACATGTGTCTGTACACATCTCCATTGTCCTTAAATCTCCATTCTTGTTCATCTTCTTATTTTCCTTGACATTATAATGATTAAACATTGTGTTATTCACTTAAAGAATGTAGTCTTGACAGGGTGTGACAGTTTATAACTGAATGGTTCAGTGCAGTGGTTAGCACTTTTATTGTATACTGTTTTTACAGCTATTGGAAGTGAGGTGTTGTGATTTTCCTCATTCTTTTCTAGCATTTTAAAATAAGCCACACCTGTCTTTTTCATGACTCTGTCACATGCTAGTTGAATGCACACGACTTCTTCATATATGGAAGGTCACAGGTTCAAATCTTGGCCAGGAGAACACCAATCATGGCATATTTTTCTGGTTTCCCTCATTCCCTCTAAGCAAATGGTGCAACACTACATCAGAATAGGCTATGAGGGCTTCCTTCTCAACCATTCAAGTTTGTTAATCTTGTTATTGAGCATTTTGTAGTATGAACTTCTGACACCATTGCTAAATAATTATCTTTTCTTGTTTCTACTAACCCGTCTTGTATAATAATGTCATTTCTCATTTGGTGATGATAACCTGTGATGGTGACATTGATTTCCAGCCTAGGCTGGCATATCAAATTGGTCACAAAAGCTGCATGGGTCATTGTCTTGTGTTTTTGACATATGTTATTTGATGTAATTTGTACAGCTTGTGTAGTAATTTTTATCATGCATGTGGGATTAGTTCTGCATTTTCCATCAGCCACTTTTGAGATACCTCAGTGATCGCAACATGCACCACATTCCACCTGTTTCTCCTCCTAGATTCTGTCATATTTGCAGGGAATGCTGCAAATATGGTGCCTCAAGTCATGAAGATCCTTACAAGGACAGATTAACAGATGGACTAGAGATGGTATGTTTAGTTTTGCAAACAGTATGTATTCACACTTCTTGAAGTTTTCGTTTATTCTTGCAGCCGATGACTGAAATGTCAAGTGGCTGATTTTCTCTCTCATGTTGTTGAAAGATGAATCATTGGAACATGAAGGATAGCCAATGAGAGCCAGATTACATTTGATGTTCCCCACCTTGAGGAAATTGTCATTCTTGGCACATAATGTTGCTGTGTCAAACAAGCTGTGACTGACTCACCCTCCCCCCCCCCCTCTTTTTTTAATGAGGTGGATGACTCAATTAAAAATGAAGGTAACTTCAAGTGCAAGTGGATTTCTTGTAAACCATTGTGACCTTCAGTTTGATCCTTTTTGGCAACTCGGATGTCCAGCAAGGCTGAGGTATGTAACTGATACATCGGCAGTATGGTCACACACCTGCCCTTTCCGAATGTTTGATTTACCAGAAAGGGGTCAGCTTTTTCCACCAAATTATGCAGGAAATTGGCCATAATTTTGTTATGAACCACCAGTCGCCTGCAAAAGAGGTGTTGCTCAGCTTCTTCTATAGCAGAATTAACATTTTCCAAGAATGACATGTTTCTTTCAAGATTGGGAACATGAGACTTGATTATGCACTCATTGATTTTCCGTAGAATTTCATGGAATCTGTTTTCAACAGTACAAGGATACAGATATAGCACCTCTTGGCATTGTTCTGATTCCCTCTGTAGGGCGCGTTTGAGCATTTTTGATGCACTGGGAACAGATGGATTTCAAAACTGAAGTTAGTCTGTAGTTCATCAGTCAGTACTAGGCCTGAAAGGGATCTCCAGGATGTGGGAGGAGCTACATTGGTGAAACAAGCGGACTGTTTCGGACGTGTATTTGTGAGCGCATACAGACTCAAACTGACACTGATGAAAAAAGCAAAACTAGTCCAACAATGATGAAAATTACTGCATGATCAGGGTTGATATTAGGGTTTTACAAACTGAATCAAATCGGGCACATAGAAAATACAAAATCAGCCCAGTTGGTTTATGTGACCACTTTGAGAAGCCGGACTAGTCAATAAATTTTCCCTGTTTGTACTCTGTGTATCAGGGAGGAGGTCATCTAGTTACAGTTAAGTTCGGTTTAATGTGGCTCAGTGTTTACTGGGTTTCTCATGTAATTTTTCCCCTCTTGCATAATATCGTGCAGCCAAATTATCCTGTGTGATTGATAACTTTGTAATTTATTTATTCCCATGTCATTCTTGGTTTGGAGGTTATTTCTGGTGCCAGTTTGATGGGTTCTTCCTGCTTATGAGGGCATATAGGTTTTATCTTCGTGTGGTTTCTGTATAACTGTTAAGGGCAGTTTCTCTATTCTTGTATCCTGCTGATATTTGAAAGTAACAGTGTGAATAAAACTTCCTTTGGAGTCTATTTATTGACGTACCTCTTTCTGTAGGGGACAGCTGAAGAGGAAACTGTCACACCCAGTAACATTCAGTTTCTGAAGTGTGTGTTTAAAAAATACAACATAACGGCAGTGTCCAAAATAATAATCAACACATCATCATCAGAAGCTCTTAGATGTAGCTTAAGGAACCTGAATGTTAGAGAAGTGGACCATATTTCCCTTTTCAGGTGGAGAGAATGTGAAAACCCTGTCCACCTGAAGAGGGAAATAGGAACATGTTTGAACTGTGGTTTTTTAATTAAAAGATAATGCATGAAACAAGGTGGAAATCAGTAGCCTTGAATGGTACAGTACATCACTCTATAGTCAAATAACATAATTCATGCAACAGTGTGAAATAAAACCAGAAAATTGAATGAACTAAAAAAATGCATATTTCAAGGTATTTGTATTACATCAGTAACTTTGACTTTTGTGACAGTATTTAATGGAAGTATGAATATTTTATACAAGCGTTTCTCATTTTGGATTAAAGTAAATATACTCTTTCACCGAGCACAAATAATGGTGTTATACAAAACTGAAAGTCAAGACCAGTCTGCAGACATCTTTATTAAGATGGGAAAATCAACTGTGTCATCAACCATCCCCCATTATCACTGGCACTTGTATGTATGAGATTTGAATTCTGTAATGATTCTTTTTTAAAATGTCAGTTTTGCAGAATTTTCTGTTCTACACTCTCTATTTAAGAAATGTCATATTCCAAATATTTGTAAGGGGATATGTATGGTCTGTACTGTAAGTTTTGTGTTTACGATTTACGTTTTCCATAAGAGTTAAGTAATTTCTTCATGAAGTGGAATGGCTATCAATGATTAAGGATATTTCTGAGCACATTTACTTTAAAATGCCCATGAATTTAGGATCTTCAGAGATTTTTTTTATATTATGGTTGCTGAGTCTTGAATAATGTTCGGTAACGTGACTTTTAAACACTAATGATATTTTTCTGTATTTATTTAGGCATGTAGCTCTTGTAGGACATATTATTCATATGTATTTAGCGATGTGACGTGTACAGTGAAATGTCGTTTAAATAACACCATCGTAACGATGTCTTTTCTGGGCTCCACAAATTTACCGTATAGCTTCCTGTAAAAATGTTTCACTTAACGAATACCGTTGGGATGGAAGTTTTGATGTAACGCAATAGAAACCCGTCCCGCCAAGAAATAACGTAACCAATATAGCGAAATTAAAAGGTGTCTGACCAACATGATGCACACTTCACGATATCCGCTGCTCCATGTGGGTGACAAGAGACGGAAAGTGAAGGGAGTTACGAAATATCTTAATGGCATGCACATCATGGGGAACCTTAAGAATACACACCGGGGGCCAAGGCCACGGTGTTTTGTTGGCGATATTGCATGACTAACGATCCACCGTCACAACTGCAACTCAAAGACCACCCAAGCAGCACATTCCACACTGCTACGGCAAATGAGTGTCACGCCATGTTTATATTGGTTGGTCGTATGACAGCCGTCGTCGAGTGATTCGATGTAACTGAAGCAGAAAAGTCGATCTCGATCGAATGACGCCGTGCTTCAAGACGATCAGTCAGCCAGCTATTTGATTTAGCAGAAATATGCTCTTTTTATTAGATTCGATCGTTGTCGCACTCTAAACCATCCGTATTAACACCGTAACGTACTCGCCAGTTGGTAGTGTGTGCTAGTGATTGCCGGATCCTCATGTTCGGTTAGGCTCAGTGATAAGGTGTCATCAGACACGATTCTGATTATTGTGCTGTGAGCGACAGTATTACTACCGTGTTCTCACAATAGCTCTTGCTGCAAATGTTTTTTTTTTTAGACTACGTTACATAATACCCATCCATTCTCCGTAGCGTTTACCTCCCCCACATTTACGGAGTTTCTAGCGTCGCACAGTTGAGCCCCACATTATGTGTTCCTGTTCGTGATAGAATTGTTTCACCAGTTACGTAACATCTGTGATCAGTAGCGAAATGGGAGTAACGTACGCGTTGTAGATATGGTCCCTGGCGTTCAAGAAGCAAATTTAGTCAAAGCTGTTTCAATCCACGTGCTTATGGCCGTGTTGTGTAATCGTTCATTGGTACTGTTATAGTTCTGTTTCTTGGTTATATATGTGTGTGTGTTTGTGGGGGGAGGGGGTATTGTGAAGGAGAAAAATGGAAGCTTTTTTCTCTACATGAGAAGAAAAAATTCCGCAAGAGATAGATGAGACGTCGCAAGAAAATATTGAATCAGCCCATCGATACTCGCGCGATTCTAACAAATTTCAACGGTGTTCGATAGCAGGAGAAAGAATTATAACTGGACACAGTGAAAAAGTTTATGGTTGCACGATCCAAATACGTTCCAGTGAATGGACCTAAACTGTACGAGGGAACTCGATCCTTCACATGATAGTTCGTCCTAACGGAAGTTAGGGGCAGTGCAGGTTTGCGCCAAATTTTCGGTACATCGTAATGACGTACCTGACCGTGTACCGGAGAGCAGTAGAATTCACCAAGAATTTTCCGAAAAATTATTACCAGAACAGGCTGCACAGAAAGCATTTTGAAACATTTGTAATAAGTAAGCGTGATAAGTTTGTTTCTTTACATGTTCGTAACCAACATTCTGAAATATTATTTATTTATTTTCATCCGTATTGTTGCATACGCAACACTGGACGTGTCCAATTATGTATTACAAAATTACGATAAATGTACATAGTTTCAAACTGTGACAATTATAAAGTAGTTATCCACATGAGGCAATAATAACAGTAATTACAATGTACGTTCCAAACCAATACAGTAATAAAATACATGCAGATTGCTGCGAGAAAGTTATTTAAAGTGGCCAATGAAATTATTTCAATTGCAAATTTAATTTCAAACCAACCAGTCATGCATATGACCATGGATGCGTCGAACATAACACAGTCCAGTACCATCACTGTCATTAAAATGATTAACACAATGCAATTCTATTTAGTTAAGTTTAATATAAAGGTTATATAACAACCGATCGCCAATTGTACCATATCATGTCTATGACCCCAATTTTTTTTAACTGTCAAAATGAGCCTAAATTGTTTCCTGATTATTGCAGTATGAAAAACTCGAATTAACCCCGGTTATAGACGACAGTTAACAGTGTCTGTACACTAGTAGAGCCTGCACATATTCTTCAGGCGTGTAAAACGAGTTATTGAATAGGATGGACTTCACTTCCTTTCTAAACCGGTTAATTTATCTAGTTTTTTAATCCTCAAGGGCAAGCGTTTACACAATCTAACGCCCTTGTGTAGCACACTTTTTTTAAGTAAAAATGTATTACGAGATTGTGTGTGAAGGTCATATTTGCTTCTCGTATTATGCTTATGGATTTCACAATTTTTCTTAAGGTCACCCTTATACATTTTTATGAAGCACAAAACTTCTAAAACGTACATTGAGGCCACTGTAAGGATTCTATTTTCTTTGAATTTCTGCTTACAGGATTCATATTTTTTTATACCCATGATTAATCTAATAACTTTTTTTGAATCCGTAATGCCTTTATGTTTTCTTTTGCCCCCTCCAAGTATAATGGCATACCTAAGGCGTGAATGAAAGTAAGCAAAATAAATGTTCCAAAGCACATGGCTACTTAGAGTGTTTTAAACAGATTTAATGAAAATAAAATTTCTACTCAAACTGTGACATAAAAAACGGTTGTAAGCCCGCCAGCTTAAATTTTTCGTGATGCACAAGCCTAAAAATTACTTAAGTCTTATATTCGATTTCCTTATTTTGTAATAGAATGCGTGGCTTATAAGTAAGCTTTGAGCGACAAAGGTGGAATGACATAGCAGCTGTTCTAATAATATTTATAATGAGGTCATTTTTGATAAACCAAATTTCCAGTTGTTTCATGAATAAAGATAATTTAGTTTGTAAAGCCTCTTGACTTCTATCAACGACCAAAACATTCGTGTCATCGGCATATAGAATCAGTTTTGCTCCTTGTATATTTGATAACAGGTCATTGATATATATTAAAAATAAAAGGGGGCCCAGAATTGAGCCCTGTGGTACACCATGTGTAATTGTCCTCGGTGAGGATTGAAATCTGTATTGGGTGTGTTTATTTTTATCTATTTGAAATATTCCTACAAATTGAGTTCTGTTTGTCAAGTATGATTGAAACCACTTATTCACAGAACCTCTAATTCCATATGAGTCTAATTTATCAAGTAACCTGTTATGGTTAATTACGTCATATGCTTTGGAAAGGTTGAGGAAGATGCTTACTGCATGTAAGTGTTTGTCTAGGGCTTCTTAGACACTTTGTATAAATGAGTGACTAGCAGTCTCTGTAGATTTGGATTCCATGAAACCATGTTGTTCACTGGTCAGTATAGTATGCTTTTTTTTTAAAATAAAAGTAGTCTATTATACATTAATTTTTCTAAAGGTTTAGAAAACACTTATACTATTGATACTGGTCTATCCCCTTTTTAAAATAAAGGTTTCATTTTTGCCTTTTTCATCATGTCTGGGAAAGTACCTTTTTGAAAAGAAACATTATAAATGTGGACCAATGGCTTTATGAAGTGACATAGACATTGTTTCACTAATAATGTCGGAGTTACATAAAAGCCTACAGATGAACTGTTCTTTAAACCTTTAATCACTTGTATCACCTCAGTTTCTGTGACGGGGGCTACAAACATTGTTTTGGGACAGTTTTTTATTTGGGATTTTAAATGTTGCTGAGGGCAGTGACAGTTAACTTGAGATAAAAGATCCTCAATTACATCAGTGAAATAGATGTTAAATTTCTCTGTAATTGTCAGAGGATTTGTGATTATTTTATCCCCAGTATTTAATATAATGTCAGGTCTCTGCTGGGAATTACCAGTTTCACCATTTATTATTTTCCATAATGCTTTGTTTTTATTTTTAGCTGATAAAATGAGTCTATCTGCCTCTCTCTCTCTCTCTTTTTTTTTTTGCTTCTTTTGTCACTTTCCCATAGATCATTTGATAATTCTGAATGTACTTTAAAGATTTCATGGGGAGGTTCATGGGTGTTTTTATGTTATATAGTAATCACAGTTTGTTTCTTGATATAATTATGCCTTTGGTAATTCATTTATTTGTAATAGAGTCTTTTACATGCATAATTTTTAAGGGAAATGCTGTGCTAAAATAAGAACTGAATGTGTCCATAAAGATATTATTAGGCTCATTGGATGAAGATACCTCATCCCAGTTTTCTTTTTGAAGTAAGTACTGCAATTCCTCAATATTTTTATCTGTAAAATGCCTTTTGTATTTAGTTATTGGATTATCAAGAGAGTTTTTTTATTTCATATGTAAGAGTTGAGTGCACTTTAGCAGATCCAGATTGCATTATAATGAATATAATTTTGCCACTCCTACGATTTGCTGTCTCCTGAAGAGGCGACCACCTACCAACAGGCTGAAAATACATTCTTGTAATTTCAGTGCATGCTTCTAGTATTAGATGTACACAAACAACAAGTGAAAGTCAAAGTCTGGGAGACAGTACTGGAGATTAAACGTCCATCTACTGCACCTAGAAGTGTCTTCGTTGACAATTTTTGCTTCATCACCAGACTGACTATCTACAGTGACAGCTGAATAGGATTGATTGGAATAGATTGACTCCCCGATGTGCCCACTGTGCAGCTACGCCAAAGAAATGGGCCTTGACTACATCCAAAGCTGTCAAAAACTGTGACATGCCAAGGAAATTAATCGGGATAGGTGGTGGAAGTTATCAAAATTATATTGGACTGCAAGAAAGAAAATGGAAGACATATGTAAAAAAAAAAAGTTTCGTTCTTCCGAGATTGCACTGTATGATGGAGAACACAGCACTAAAGCTCCCACTAACAAATGCATACCTCTCACTAGCACTCACAAACCTGCAGCTTCCTAGCGGCCCTTTTTGGGGTCAAAAATAATCTGGGACTGTTTTAGTGATAGATTCATGTATTTACCAGTTCTTATATTAATATTCATTTTCTACATTCAGAATATAATGGTTATTGTCTGAGTTTTCCAAAAATTTGTGACAGAAGAAGTCTGTAATACTACGAATACAGGAATAATTAGACTAATTAAAAGATCAGGGAAGCCCCCAGTAACTAAAAAGGATGATTTTTATGGTAAATAGACCCATAAGGCAAGATATGTGTCCTGAATCAAGAATAAATCTAGTACAGTGATTGATAAAATATTTACAGACACTCTTTAAATTCAATAGCTGTACTCTTCCTCCTATGGCTAATGGGCCTTCTGATCTTGATGCCCAATTATAATAAATGACATAAATCTGCAAAATCAAAATTGTATAAAAACTATTATAATTATTAATAAAAACTTGATAATTGAATTCCAAATCAGTTGCAGCTATGAAACATGGGATGATGTTTTGGGCAGTGACAATGATATGGACATTGATACTCTATTCAATTTATTTCTCAATTCCTATCTGGAATATTTTACTTTCATTTTCTTACAAAAAGTAACTGAGAGAACTAATAATAAAGCATGGATGGGAACTGGTATAAAAATCATATGTCAACATAAAAGAGATCTTTTTTTTACTTAATATATATAACACTAACCTAAAATTAAAAAGGTATTACAAATTATATTTCAAAATTTTGAATAATATCATCACACAAGCTAAAAGAACTTGGTATAACAAACAGATTTGGACTTCTAACTTAAACAGCTTAGAATGTAATAAAAACAGAATTAGGCAAACAAGGTATTATTGAAGATTTTTACAGGTTTAATAATGATGGAAATAATAGTTACAATTACCAAACTATTTCTAACTCCTTTAATACTTATTTCCTCACAATAGCTGAGAAAATTACTCAAAATAGTACAAATGATAACAATATCAGTTTAACAAGGAAGGAACTCTTCTGCACTACTTATCTCAATTATATAGTAATCTTTTTCCAAATATAAAATTCAATGATACATAAACTAAGGAAATAGAATTATCAGTTCCATACATTCAAAAGTTCACATGGATATTATGAAATCTCAACCAAAAATATTAAAAATTAATGCTTCTTGTATTAGTTCTCCCCTAACTAACTTACATTTATAATAAAACTTTAACAACAGGAATTTTCCCTATGCACTTAAAATATTCAGTGATAAAACCAATATTTAAAAAAAGTGACAAATAATATAACTAATTATAGACTCATTTCTCTTCTCACTTCAACTTCAGAGATTTCTGAGAAAGCTATATATGAAAGATTATTGAAACATATTACTACTAAAAATGTACCAGTAAATAAACAGTTCATCTTCAGTTCAAAGTTATCAACAGAAATGGCTTCTTATAACCTCATATAGATACTAGATGCTCTTAACAACAAAAAACTAGTTGGCGGAATTTTCTATGTCAACCACAGTATCTTATTGACAAAACTGAAGTTCCATGGTATATCAGGTAATGTTTATACACTAATTAAATGCTTACTTACTTACTCCATGAGCAGACTCCTTCTTGAGAAGCTAACCGGTTTTCAGCTACACTAATTAAATATCATTTGAAAAATAAACACCACAGAGTAACTTTTAATAATAAATGTTTTAATTTCTATTCTAGTTGGGGAGTAATGAAATATGGAGTCCCTCAAGTATCTATGCTTGGACCATTGCTTTTTGGCTCTACATGAATGACCTGCCAAAAATTATAAACAATGAAGAGAATATCAAATCCAAATTAATCCTTTTTGCAGATGATGCAAGTCTAATCGTAACTAACCCCAACACCACTGTTTTCACAAAAGATGTTAATATGACAATTAAAAATATAAATGTATGGTTTAAAACTATAATTAAACCTTGGTAAATCTAACTTCCTGCACTTTATAACTAAGCTTAGCTCTTGCATTGATGGGAACATTGGCTATGATAATAAATTAATTTCCATTACTTCCACATTAACATTTTTGTGGCTAATAATTGATGATACATCAAAAAGTTATATAGAAATGATTGTACCAAAATTAAGTGCAGCTTCTTTTGCAGAGTTGTTAAACCTTATATGACACATGGCATCTCAAAAATGATATACTAATTCATATTTTCATTTAATTATGAACTGTGGTTTAATATTCTGGACCAATTCCTCATACAGCAATAGTATTTTTGAAGTAAAAAAAAGATTATTAGAATTTTAGTGGGCACTGGAACAGAGATTCTTGTAGAGAACTCTTTAAATACTAAATATCTTACCATCACAATCTCAGTACATACTGTTGCTTATGCTTTTTGTGGTAAACAGTGAAAATAAATTGAAGATAAATTCTCAGATTCATAGCATCAATACTAGGAATAACTGTAACCTCTTTCAACCTTTTTCACACTTACCAACTTACTGAAAAGGACTTACTACCTTGGCATCAAGGTGTTTCACGGACTCCCCCCTCATATTATGGTTTGCGTCTCATAATATCAAAATATTTAAATCATCCTTGAATGGGTTTCTGCATCAGCATGCATTTTATACACTAGATGAATATTTTAACTCCAATGTAAATTTAGCTAATAGTTGGTATGTATGTATGTATATATATATATATATATATATATACAGACTTTTTTAAGAATTTCATTTATTTCATGACAGTGTAGATGCATGTTCTAATTTATAAGATTAATGTTATATATAATTTTAATACACTTTATTAAAATGCATAAAGTGTAGGGAACAAATTTTGACGTTTGCTGACCGTGCATCTCAGTATATTTATGTCAGTAATTAACCAGCTTGATGCATAAAATTGTTGTTTTATGCTAAGTTTATTTCATGCCTCTACATGTTTCAAGCACATGTGCTCATCATCAGGAGGTCAGAATTGCATTACACAGCCTCTGATATCATCACACTGAAACAAGTTAGTGGTCTAAAATTACTAAAATACAATTCTATAAATATGAGCAAATAGTAGTAAAATTTATGTGTGAATTTTTCGGGTGTGATTACTGTGTATTACTTACTATGAACATGCTGC
>Ga0123352_10008203_pt1 | contig 16251 bp, 13 predicted proteins | sample TergutLab28metaG_FD_89700 | JGI IMG/M metagenome (GOLD analysis project Ga0123352, IMG submission 89700) | Labiotermes labralis P1 segment gut microbial communities from Petit-Saut dam, French Guiana - Lab288 P1 | ecosystem: Host-associated > Arthropoda: Insects > Digestive system > Gut ... | reverse complement strand
TATAATTTCGTTTATATATTTTTTTAATTAAATAACGTGTGTTTATTTTGGAAAAAATATAAATTTTTAAAATATTCCTATTTTTTTTAAAAATTTAAGGTGGTTTCCCGGAAATTTTTTTTAAAATTTTTTTTTTTTTTTTTTTGGTAAAAGTATTGCAAATGAATACTTTGCCCAACAGAAAAAAATTTGCATATGCACTAACCTGCTGTAAATGAGACACACAGACTGGGTAAGCATGTCAGGTTCCAGTACTAGTAAGGTGATGCAATACTAGGCCATCGTGCATTGCCTGAGGGAGCTTATATTTCCCTGTGTGTGGGGAACTGATTAAAGATGTGCTGTTTAGAGGCATTTTATCTTAACATGTATATTTCATTTATTTTGGAAGGTAAACATGTTCTGAGACAGAGCCAGTGATAGCTACTTTGCTACCGATTTAGAGTCTGAAGTGATTCAAGCATCATTTATTGAGTCTTATGGCTGGGGCATCCAACTTGCAGCCCACCCAAGATTTTTAGCAGAAAATTGTTTACCTAGTTAGCTACTGCACTTTAGTTAATAGGCCAATAGAACCTAACCACATGCCTACTGCTTTTGTATAATTGCTACAAATCCATAGGTTTGAATAGCTAACAGGCTGCACTTCACAATTTTTGTCTATAAAAAATATATGTAGCCTGCACTCTTATCAATTTCTCATCAGATATCCTGCCTTAGAAGAATATCATGAGATGCAGAATGAAGTTCTGTGGCTTTTACGTTTCATACATTGAATTTTCAAAATGGTGTTGTGAATGTGTGTATTGTCTTGAGATCCTGCAGAAAACTGTGGGCCTAATGACATCATCTAATTTACATTGCTGCTATCAGCATGAAATGCATATGTGAATCCGTGTCACTGATAAGAGCAGTAAATATGCTTGGCTCAGAATGCTATTTCTGATTGAATTATTATTTTTTATTTGCAGTTCTGTGGGTGGTAGCCATCATTGGAGTTTGTTATGATATCACAAAACAACTTGAGACTTCAGGAATACAAGTTTATTATGAGTATGGATGCTACACTATAACGGCAGCAGGTAGGGAGCAGATCCGCAGTGATTCTTATAAAGGGCTATGGTTGGACTGTAGAAGGGGCATATATTATCATAGTGAGGGAATTATGATGTTACTGAAAATCGGATCTGTGTGGTCATGGCAGGAAGTCTAGAAATGCTTAGTATCAGAAATTTATGTGGATGTTCTGTGTTAATTCATCTTAATGTGTACATGCAATGAGAGTTTTTGAAATGTTACGTTGATGCATTCTGTAATGGGGGATTTCATGATAATTGCTTGTATAAAGTTGCAAACTTTGAAGCAGGTCATGTATAAAATTGCGTGGTAGTGATCATGAGGTTCATCATCCCCATTGTGTTCCATGAAATAACCAGTGTACAGTGTGTGTATTTGTCTAACACAACTATAATTATTGGTAGAATAAAAGTATTTTCTACATAAGGTACAGCTACATGTTTCGGCACTTGATAATGGCCATCTTCAGGTTGTACATGAAATACTTACTAAGCAATTATACAAAACATACGTGGGCTGTTTATATGGGGGTAGGGAGGGGGTAAATTGGGCACGAGATCTCGTATCTGTCAGAAAGGTTGGGCGGTGTGGATTACATGAGGGGTCCATGCTGTTACCAAACTATGTCTAAGCTTATTATAATTAAATCTATGGTAGGTATCATATTGTGTGTGGTAGTGAATGAATCAGAGTCAGATCTTTGTTGCTGAATTGTTCACTTGTGGGTCCGTTCATCTGGGCTTTTGGAATTGTGCATTAGTCTTACATTCTGGCAGAGGATGACGATATAAGAGGTACTAGTTAGTACAAATGTAGCATATAATGAACTGATTATTAAATTTTTTGTTTTGTTTGTTGATCAGTGAACTGTGGTTACTCAGCTTTATGTACATATGATTTCCTTTACATCGTATCTCGCTTTTACCCCCTTCCCCAAGTCCTGACTTTTTCCTGATTTGAACTGAGGTCACTGTCTTTATCACCTTCTGGTATGGAATCATCTGTGATTCCCAATATATAGTTGTGTTTGATGGTTTTTATTGATACTTTAACACAGTAGGTGTAAACTATAAGGTATTATGGAGTATTGTAATTTGGATTGTTTATTCAGGTGCAGTTGCTGTGTGTGCAACAGCATGCAACCTGCTACACCAGCACACTCCTATTGAGGAGATACAGCGGCGCCATCTCATGGATGACTGGGATGGTATTGAGACATTCTCTGTTGTGGGTGGTGGCCTGAGGGGTGTGGACACTCCTCTTGAGAGCATCCATCCACCCCCACCATACAGCCCCTGATCATCAGCTGCTGTGGATGTGCCACCATCTGTTGACTGGTGGCTAGCAACCTGTGATATCATGCCATTATTTAGGTAGGGAGAGGCATTAGCTGCAGATTGTAATATGAAATAGTAATGGTGCTGAGGTAGGATACTGCACAGAATCTTGTGGACTGTTAGTCACTTTTCAGTATTCAGGGTACATGCTTTAAAATATGCAGCAGAGAGATGACAATAACAGAAGTAACATGTAGTAATTCTTTTATGTGATAGAGACAACACATAGATCTGATTACAAATCTCAGACTACACAAACATATTTTTAAGAACATATTTTTCTGTATTTTTTTAATTTACTGTACCTTATGAAAACCATATTAAGGGAAGGGAATGTAGTTTTCAAACAGATCAGAGTAGATGTGATTACAGATGTCTGAAGTTACTTTGCGCTCATTACGAAGTATTTTAATACTGCTTTGCAAGTGACTGTATGGTTTGAACTTTATGACCACAAATTGACAGAACATACTCTGTATATTATGCATTGGATCTCCTGTTTAATGTTCCTAAGTTGAAGATATTCCTTCATTTAATGTTCAAATTCAGTGATTCAGAGTCCACTAAATTACCTCCAAGTAAAATGCTTGTCAGTTTAATGTTCAAATTCACTGCTGTCAAAAAGAAACCTTAAATTGGGGTGTAACTAACAGGTTCCTTGAAGGTATGTGAAGTCTGGCTAAGGTTTAAATATTTTCTGAAACCTAAATACTGGAAACATATTTCAGAGTATTATTGAAAACTTTGGTACTTATTTGCTCTTTAGCTGAAAATGTCTTGAAGTGAATTCTGTTGAAAATATTTGTTTAAAAAATTCTGTTTAATACTTAAAATCACATATGATACTGTGTATATACGGATTTTCTGGATGTCTTCTAAGGTTTGATGTTTGTGTGACCGTGCATCACTGATACAATAATATAAACACCCAACTAGATGCAACAATAATAATTTTATTAATAATTTCAATCAGCTCAACATGTTTCAGGCGATAATTTTGCCAATCCTTAGGAGCACTAGATTGTGTTTACAGCTTACGGTATAATGCACCGACGATGCTGCCTGCTGATGGATTTTCATCAGAATGATTAGGAGGAGTGTGTCACGTGAGGTGACTCCATTCTTCAACACATAATTTTGGAGCACTAATAATAGCAACACGAAAGGCATGTCCTTGAGAGATGGAGTGAGTTAGCTAACTAACCAACCAACTCCACGGAGCAGAATTCTTTCTGAAAAGCTAACAGTTTCTCATCCAGTCAAGAAGCTTCCTGCATTTTATGGAACCCAAAAGTTCATTACTGCATTCGTAAGCACCTGCCAACTGTCCCTGGCCTAAGCCAGATAAATCTAGTCCAGGCCTCCCCATCCCATTTCTTGAAGATCCATTTTCATATTATCCTCCCATCTACATGCAGGTCTTCCAAGTGGTCCCTTTCCCTGATGTCTCACCACTCAAACCCTGTATGCATGTCTCCTGCCCTCCAAATGTGCCACATGCCCTGCCCATCTCATTCTTGATTTGATCGCCCAAATAAACATTGGTGAGTAGTACAGCTCATATAAAGTTTATTATGCATTCTTCTCTTGTTGGAGCTGGGCATACAAAATTATTTTCTGCAGATTTTAACATACACAGTTTTAAGGTTTTCACAACAGTGCTGATGAAGATTCATTCAAGTCTTCTGTGATATGTTAATGTGTAGACTGGCATAGGTAGCAGTCTACATGACACTGTATCCTACGACACTGGAATCTTCAACCTGCATATGTTTACATCATTATATAAAATACCACCAAGATATTAATGTAATTAGCACCCAGCATTTCATATCTTGCCTAAATTATACTTTTGTTTCCAAGTCCTGTGTAATGATTTAGGAAAACAGGTCATTCAGCATTGTTTGAAAGATTAAAACGTACACCTAACTAAGTCATTGCCTATGTTCAGAGAGTTCCGAATAATGGGGGGAGCAGTTGCGCCACAAGAATTGGAAATCACCTCCCTCATTTGATGCAGTGAATGAAGAAAATGTTGTAGTTCCTTATATTACTGCTATCCTAGTGGTTTGTGCCACACAACACCAGAAATGAGCATTCTGACCGATGTTCATTTTCTCAGAGGTACCATGTTTATATACAGCTAGGTGACTTGTATGTACATAAAAGACCCAAATTCTTCATTATGTCATTATCCTTATATACCCACTTATTTGGTATTTGTTAGGTTCAGGTTTATTTCTTGAATAACTTTACAAGAAACATTAGTAATACATGTTCTTACTTCAAAGTAAGAGTGTATAACATACCATGACATGTCTGTGTGTTTGGTATCAATTCAAATGTCCATGCTAAGCCAGAAAGACTGGCTGCCAGGAGCTACAGCTGTCATTTAAATCTGTCTCCTAAAGGTGATCAAGTCTGTTACATAATTCTTCAAAGCTGTCAAGAACAAAACATCACTTATGGGTGCAGGCAAAAAATATAATCTATTTCAGTGTTTGATCTTTTGTATGATTCTTGATGAATTGCCATTATTTCCATAATCCAGTTGAAGTTGGTAATGAAGACACTTGAACTAAGATTTATGGCCATTACCTCATCAGATACAGAGATATTAGCGGTTAAGAGGTTAGCAACTGATGGCTCTTGGTATGTGGAAAGCAGGAGAGTGTGTAATAAGCTTAATGGTCAGTCAGTTGTGTGGGTATGAAATATGTTCTCTCATATTAAAAGAATAACATAAATTACAAGTGTTTAGGAGAATATCCGCTCTAAGAGATGAAATGAGGAGCAGTGTAAGAAATTACAGATCAAGGAACTTGATAAGTACGGGCCACCTTATATTATTACAAAGGCAAAACACAGCAGAATGTGATGGACTGGACATGTAGCTGGGATACAGAAGACAAATGCATACTAAATTGCATTAAAGAAATTTGTTGAAAGACGTCCATACAGAAGACCAATAGGACAGAGGATAATATTTAAGGTTTGTTAGAGAGGGAGGCAGGTTTTGAGTATGGGAGATTGAGCTTTGATATTAGTGATGTTAAACATCAGACTGGTGCATTGTTAAATTTTATGTTTTGTTGACTGTGCATGTTGATATAATTGTGCAAAGAAAAACCAACTTGATGCACAACTTATTCTAGGTATATTTTATCAACCTCTACATATTTTGGGCGTATCTAGGCCCTTCATCAGGAGGTACTACCGTATGTATACAACAGTTAGTATTTATTATTCTTTTAGATGACTGTCTGTTGTCCTGGTTGGATTGGAAAACAGAGTCATCTAAAACAATAATAGGTACTAATTGTTGTATACATATGGTTGTACCTCCTGATGATGGGCCTAGATACGCCCGAAACTTGTAGAGGTTGACGAAATATACTAAGAATAAGTTGTGCATCAAGTTGGTTTTTCTTCATATGATGGTGTATTGTTGTTAGGGAGGGAAGTAGGGTGTGAATACGGGTGACTGAGCTTTGACATTAGTGACATTAAACATCAGATTGATGTATTTTGTTTTCTTTATTTAAATTTTAAATTGTCCTTACACCACATTTCCTATTTTCTTTCTCATTTCCCTTTATTTTTATTGGTTTACCTTCTTGTATATACCATTTCTTGATGTCACTTACTTCCCCTCTGGTCTACCACAGGGGCTTGTCTAAGGCCACAGGTTCCTGTTTTAGTCACAGTGTTCCAAGAGACCACATTTGTTCAGCCTAACATAACACAAGTTTATTTAAAGCAATTGCCATAACATGTAGCATACATGTGAGGCCAATTTAGTTGATTAAAAAAAAAAACTTGTGTTATACTAAACAAATGTGGTTTGTTTAGTAGTAAACACAGCAGGATGGCTTCCATAAAGACAGTGTTCCAATTTGTTCAATCTTAGCCAGTCTTTGTTCTCGCTTCGCTGTCTTTCTTTTCCTGTGTGGCTGATTCTGCTGCCCTGATGTTGGAGGCAGAAGGTTCCTTTGAAACATTAAGTATCTACCAGACCATAGATCACAATGCACAACACTGTTCTTTACAGCCACTGCTGTGGGAATTCCACAAATTGTACACTCAACACATTTGTTTCCAGACCTTTCATATCAGCATTAAGAAGTCGGATGCTGAACAACGATACTGTACCATACTGGTTTAGACAGGGGCCAGTGAAATCGTTTAATTTAAGCCAGACTTTTTCATGATTATATATTATTTAGTGCAAGTCAAATTGCAAAATCTAAATAAACAGAACTTATGACTACTCATGAAATATAAATTTGTCCTTGAAAACTCAAGACCATATTTTAAAGTTGAATAAACTTACCTTATCTGGGGGCATCTCAATTTCTGATGACTGGTAAATTACACTGCACACCGTTTACCTGTATTCAGTTACTCTGAAAAGTATAAAGCAAATGTAGTTCTGTTCGCAAGTTATATTCATCTAAAATAATAAAGACGCTTGCATTAAGGGGGGGGGTTGCAAACTTAATATTGTGTGGCTTTCACATTTTTTAGAGCAACAGAACAGTGTAATGTAATTTTATGAAATTTTTTACATTTCTGAACACATTGTATATTATCATAACCATGCTCTTTAATGAAAAAGATCCCACTATAATTACTGATAATTAAGCTATTATCCACAGTTTCCAACAATTCACATCATATTGAGTTGTGATTACAAATTAATATGTGACTAAAGACAAATTAATATTTTCACATTCACAAAGTATTTGTTATTCCAAGCACATTAATTCAGTGCTTCCTGGACTTTATTGCTCACAGATCCCTTTCAACTTTGAAAAATAACCACAGATCCTCACATCCGTACTCGCATAAATATAGTGTCCATATGATAGATATCCAGAATTAAAAATTTATCTCAGAAATGATTTTAGGTAGATATGAATACCTACCAACAGCAGCTGTAACTATGCATTGCATGATTTTATGTGAATTAAAATGACTGTATCCCTTGCTTTGTGGGTACAGGGGGTTTCTTAATTAGATATTCTAACAGTCATACAAAATAAACACATCACCAATTAAAGAAGTTTTGCGATTATTTAAAAAAAAAACCATTCCTTTAATTAAAAAATAAGGAAACTTCAAAGTTTGTGGAAGTGCTTACATGGATCCCGTGTACTGGTTGCAGATCCCTTGGGATCCATGGAGCACACTTTTGAGAACCACTGCATAAATTTATGTAAGTCATTCTGTTCTTTCCTACTTCAAGTCACCTATAATGCATGCTTCCAAACCACAGATCTGCATGAAAGTTTGTGCAAACCCAGGCAATTAAAGTTAGTAGCTACACATTTAAAAATTCATTGTTTTAATTCTAAATGATTTTAAAGTATTGTAATACAACAAAACAGTGAATGTTACTTAGTAAACAAAAATTAGTTATGTGTCAGTATGGCAAACTTGAATTTACAGTGTGGCAATACAGGAAGCCATGTCACTTCAACATTTTCCAAGTAGCTGACGGTTGGCATATCCTTGGCAAGAAAGGATCACTAAGACACAGAGAGCCACACTTTAATGTATCAAGCTTAAAACCCAATCATATTTCTATGCTAGAGCTAGGATATGGGTGAATGATCTGCTGAACTATGTTTTTTAAACTGTTCAAAATCAAAGTCTGGCAACTCTAATGGTGCAAGGATAGGCAACTCTCTTGTGACTATGTGTGGCGTGTCAGCTGGCACATCAGGACTAAGTTCACTGCAGGGTGAATACACAAAGGGTGAGGAGCCACCTGTGGAATCAGTAATAACGTGAAGACTGCTCTTCCTTGCCACTGGTACACAACTGCCGCCCTCCACATCATCTGATTTCACGTGGTTTTCCCCCTCCAAGAACTGCACACGTTCACGTAACATTTCTATTTCTTTATGGGACGCATCCAGTTGGGTTAGTAATTGGACCACTAGTGAACGCAATTGATGGTTCACAGTCTGCAGTTCCTCAATCACTGTGCGGTCATCAATAGGCCACTTGCTTCCTTCTAACTTGCCAGGTTTAACGGCAGTCACTTTTATTGTATCTTCACCACATGCTCCATTATCACTCTTGACACTTTCTAGTTCATCTCCGTCATGACGTACAAGTTGTTCTATCAATGAATCTGCTTCCTCCATGGTTCTGCAATACAAGATCCCCATGAGTGCTAACATGTGAGGGGTACTATCATTCTGAGATCAAATGCTGACCTCTTTGTGTTTTGCTTGGTAGCAATATAAATCTCTCTCCTCAGTTTAGATTATGCCACATACAAAAGTTTTGTTTCATAAGCTGGTTTTGAGAAATCTGACAAACTGGAGTTTGGGTTTTATATGCAGGCATTGTAATGAACTAGAACTGTCATCCAACAATTACAGGTTGTCTGGTTTTTGAAACAGGTTTTGCTCAAATGCAGGATAACAAGTCTACTCCAGCATTTCGAAGGAATGTGACGATGTCATGTTCAGGGTGTCGGAATCTGCTTCAGCTAAATGCTTGAAGTGAATGGGAGGAGGAAGTGTCTTATTGAGAAAGGCCATAGGATTTTGGCCAATCACCTATGGACAGGAGTATGATCCCTTCAGCCCTCTTGCTATTGATATTCAAATAGCAGAAAACATAGGCGATAACATACATACATCGATATGTAGATTCTCATTTTCTGAAATGATCACATTATCTTCTGATATCCCAGATAAAAATAGACTATTCACACAAACATATATGTGTAAATAATTAAACTGAACCACAAGTTGTTTCTAAAAGGCTGTTTTAATGTCTGCAGTACAGAGATCATATATATTTTTTACACCATGTAAAATGTCCATGTAGCACTTGCAAGATGCTTGACATGAATTACATCAGTGACAATGCAACTTCTTCCATGCTGATTTGGATTAGACATGCTAATCTGCTATGATGATACAGGAACTACTGTGTGCTCGGAAAAACTGTAGGTAAGGACAAGAAGCATTCATTTCTTGTGACTATATTTCTACACGAGAGTTGTTCGTAGACCTTTCGTCTCTTGAAGATGAGTGAACACCAACCACATAGTGATGCCACACCACATCACAGTTGATTGGGGACCCTCATTTCCACATATTCACACTACTTAAAGTTCACAGTACTAACCTTATTATCTGAAGCTGCAGGTTACTAGTTTCATGGTTTCGCTCATCACTTGTTTGTTCCAGCTTTGTTAAAACTTGCATCATTTTCTGTTGCCTTGTTGTGTTGGCTATGTACTGATTTTTTTTCATACTGGAAAGAGTAAATTAAGATGTTGGGTCAGAACAGAAGGTTACAGTGCATATATTTTGGTTTACGTATTTTCGTATCTAATAATTAACAGTTCAATTTACTTGTACTGCTGTACCAGTACTTTTCCATGTAGTCCCTGCCACAAATGAGGCATTTCATCATATTGTGGGATGAATTTTTCTGTTCCCTATTGACAGAAATCCATGCCCTGTGTTTGTTGTGTCACAGCTGTTAACACCTTGCACTGATCTTCAAATTTGCAGCCAAAAATATTCCACTTCAGTTTCTGAGACATGCTGTTTTCTTGGCAATTATTTTCCCTAATATAAGCACAATCAAAGTTCTTTAATTATGAAATAATATACCAACATATTTATTGTCTGCCTGACGTCATCTTTTAAAAATTCCCTACCGTGCTCAACCTCATTTTTGTCTGTCAAACTGGAAATTTTCTCGCAGATTTCAATAAAATCTCAAGCTAGCAGCTGTTGTCAGGTGTGTTATTGGCCATTGGCTAGTTGTGGTTTTGAGACAGTCTCAGGGATCACAGTGGAGTTTTCACTGAACCAAATTGTTGTTTAACAAAAATGTATAATAAACATCACTCTTACATATGTTCCAGATATGGGAGTTTATTCTTTTCAAAGTCACCACAGTACAGACGATGGCACAGATCGTTCTTTGTACGTTCTCCTCTCTCCCAGCCACACTTAAGTCAACTCCCCAACATCCCAGTCTCCTTGTTGCCTCTCTAAAATGTTGTCCCTTTTTAGTTTTATGGTGTTTTGAAGACCTATGATTTCCCTTATTGGCTGAGTGCTGAATGTTGGGTTCAGTGTTCTCTCTAATGGGTGAGGGACTCAAACCTTCAGCCACACACACATTGTTATCACATATTCCCAAAAGCTTTCCAGGCTGGATTCAAACCACGCCTTACAATGAATGTCCCATTATAGCTACTCCCCCCAAGATGGACAAAGTTGCTTTTTGCCCTTCGAAAAATGGTCTGAGCTTCATCTTGTAAGCCACCAACCTTACTACAGACTTTTACAACTCATTCCTCCACTCTGAGAATACAACATATGAATTTATTTGACATCCATATAAACCAGACCTATCTGTTACCAGATGTTTGCTTGAACACATCTTGCTGTACATGGTAACATTCCAAAAGTTCAACTACTGTTAGTGTAAATACAGTGAACCAAACATGTATGCATATAATACATAATCACTGATACATCTGTTCCCACTGGAGGTATATAATGGTATTCAGTATTGGAATAATTAGTGATTCCTCACATAATCAATTTTCATTCAACAACACACTCAGTAGACACTTTGATAACCAGCAGCAATAAGGTTATCCTTTATATTCTACACTTATTTGTTTTGTTCACTCTATTGTAATGTCTACAATTTACTTCTTGCCAACATCTGATACAATTATACTGATGTGATAGTAATTATATTTCTAATAGTTACTAGCACTTAAATCTGTAAAATGAAACACTAATACGAAAGGCATTAATAGCTCACTGAATTAATGAATTTATTTGAAGGTTTGATTGGTCATCACAATACACTAATAGTGATGTAACAACATGCTGCAACCAGTGACATCACCTTAGTTTTTCTCACAGCTACTTACTATTACCAGTGGAATGAGGGACCACTCCTTTTCTCTCCCTTGACCTTCCAGTAGGGTGGTCAGCTATATCCTAGTGCCCATTAATTGCGACATTACTTCTGCACGCTTGTTTTGTGTTGTTCAAGGGACAACTTTATACTTATTAAGTGGCTTCTCATGTAATGGCTTTCAGTAGCAAAGGCGATATTTTGAGCTATCTCTTTAACACTTCTTTTTAGATTTCCATTATCAGCTTTTTCTAAACTTATCATGATCAAGAGTTTTTTCTGTTCTGACCAATGGTCAGTTCCCTCAGATAAGGTTTTAAGCTTACCTTGTTAAATGTGCCTCTTATCCTTGCCTAGCATATCAGATAATTCATGAACTGGTGGCAAAACTGTGCAGAGATGAGTGATGGGCCAGTGTAGTTTTGTACAGATTGGGTGATGACACCTTGCTTCCCATCTGAGGTGTGCTGACATCTTAGTAGCACCTTGTCATTAATCCTTGGTTCCCAATTTGTGGATCCTTTCTTCTTTTTCTTCTATCTTTTTGTTGCTTTCTCTTTCATCCTTTTGTAAGCTTTAGTGATCTTTTCATGTAGGTCCTCAATTTAAGGCATCTGATTTTTTTGTCTTCTTTAACAGTTTGGCAAACAGATCCACTCGACTTTGATTACACATCAGTTCAACAGAAGTATAACAAACAGTTTGACACCAATGTGTTCATCCAATTCTCCATGAATTGAATCAATTTGGGCCACCATTTATGGGAAAAATTACAGTGGATATTGCAATACTTTATTTCTCTCCTTTATGACACACTTGGGTTGGACTCTGGGTGCTTTATAGGGAAATACTTGACATCTGTGTTCAGTTTGTCAAGTTTCTTTTCCCACTGGGGTGATAAAAATTGTGTTCCATGGCCAGACAGCACACGTTCTGGCTTTGTAACATCGGATATAGTCATTTATTTTGTTGAGACAGGACCTTGTGGTGGCAGTACATAATGCATACAGCCTTGTACATTTTGTGAATGTGTACAAGCATGCCAAAGTGTATCTTACACCCCTTCCATCAACAGGAAGTGGACCAAACAGTTCTAAGGCACATAACTGTCCAGGCTTTGATGGTAAATGACTTCTGCTTTCCACAAGCATGAACGAAAGTAATAATTTTTTTCTCCAGACTAGCAGGTAGGATGGTTCTCCAGAATGTAAAACTTTTATGGCCCTTGCATAAGTTCAGCAGTTTGTATGTCACTGATTTGTGGGATGAGTTGTTTTTTAAGGTTTTCCTTTATATTCCTAACCCAAGGGCCATTGCTCTGATGCGCTTCCAAGTCTTTTAGACTGGCCTTGACCTGTGGATCTATGCTCAGGTTTATCACTCTAACCATAATATCTCTTGGTTTTATTATCTGTTTTACCTGTTCCTGTGTTTAGGCTGCGGGATCACGACTTATTACATCGGCTATATAGTGCCTGGCTCCATTAATGTGCTTGATCATGACATGGTACTCTTGAATTAACATGATTCATCTTCTGCAATCTCCAGTTCTACCATTCTCTTTTGTAATTATGCACCCATGATAGCATGCTTCAGAAGGTGAGATACCCACTGTGCCATCCTTTGCCTAGTCGTGTTTGCATCTGTTTATCTGAGCTCTAGTGTGTGACTGCAAACCCTGGTCCCAAAATTGATTCAGAAGGAAACCTTAAAGTCCTCATAACTATGAATATAGCCATTAACCAGATTTTCACAAATTTGTCTGTTATGGATTCAGTTACTCGAGGTAACTTTAATGAGTCACCTACAGATTTTCAATGAAAGTAATCATCCATGTCCTTCAAAAATCGAACAGTGTTTTGGGTTAATAAACCACCGATAGTAGGAAGTGCAATTTCTGGAATTATATGATATGTACAACTAGCTACTGACAAGTGTGCAGGCACATGTGAGCTACTGACATGCACCCCAAGGAGCATCCTTTCTCCACACTGCCATTTACACAACTTCATTCAATTCTTATATATTGCTAGTTACATCAAATACAGCTGGTTCAGGCTGGACCTGAACTGTTCCAGCACAAGGATTATTACTTAACTGATTACATTTATTGTCCTTTATCTCAGCTATCTGCTGCCCTTTCAATTCAATTACTCCTTGTTTTTCTCTGCAATTTTCTTTCTGGCTTCTAGCTCAGTTTTGTTGTAATGCTGATTCATTTCTGAACTTCCTGGTTTTTCTAACATCCTGTCTAAATGCACCTGTCTCTTGCTTTGCTGTGCTGAACTCTGAAATGACCTCTTTATATAATATTTCATGATTTACTTTAGAACACTTTACATGCCTATTAATCTTTTCATCCAAGTTACTGGCCAGTTTTTTAATGTTGTTTCTTACTAAATGAATTTCTTTATCATTATCCTGCCTCAACTGACTTACATCATGTACTATTTTGTGTCAGTCTCCTGTTTTACATATTGATTTAATTTATCAACTAACATCTTGTTTTCCTCTGGATTTTGCTTGTCATTCTATCTACAGTCCTTTCATTTTCCCTCTACAATCTTGCAACTAACTATTTACTTGACTTTTTGTTTTCTGCTTGCAGTGTACTGAGGAAACTTAGTATATTAGCTAACAATTCTTGTAGTTGTCATGTATCATTTGTATCTACACACTTTACATTTTCCCCTAATCCTACAGACAGTGAATCCTGTACTGCCTTCACCATGGGAAGGTCTAGCCATTCACTATTAGGCTCCTTGATAAAACTTACACTTGTTCCTGTGGTACTTTATTGCTAATTTCAAGATTTGGTTTATCATTGCCTATATCAGGTCTTATTGTTCAGTTCTGGAGGTTCATGTTAGCCATGCTTGTAACAGTAAACTGTACTGCTTGTAATAATTGTTTTGTTTAACTGATCTTTGCCATTGATGATAATTCAGAATTCATCAACACTAATACACTAAAACTTTTTCAGTACCTTACACATCATATAAACACTGACATCAATGATAGACTTTCCCCTGCCCCCAGTTCAATGCTCATTTGATACTGCTGTCGGTATGGTGGCATAATTTTGACATAATATACATACTTCTTTGTGCCATGCGTTGGGAATCACTTTGCTATTACTGGCAATCGGCTAGTTGTGGTTTTGAGACAGCCTCATGGATCACAGGGGTGTGTTCACTGAATCAAATTGTTGTTTAACAAAAATGTATATAAATAACATCACACTTATGCAGGTTCCAGATTTGGGAGTTTATTCTTTTCAAAGACACCACTGCATAGGCAGCGGCACAGAGACTTCACCTAAATCCTCAACATTCCAGTCTCTCCTTGCTGCCTCTCTAAAATTTCCTCCCTTTTTAATTTTATGGCATTTTTAAGGCTTCCCTTATTGGTTGAGCCCGAACGTTGGATTCAGCGTTCTCTCTAGTGTGTGAGGGACATAAACCTTCACCCATGCACACATTGTTATCACATATTCCCAAAAGCCTTCCAGGCTGGTCTCGAACTAGACCTTACATTGAATGTCTGGTTACAGGTGGTTGAAGCAAACCAACATTTCAGAGACTAACTCCATCTCCATAATCACAGTCCAGATATGATTTTTAACACCCACCCTCCCCAAACTATATACTTGCATAAGGCCAGAAAGTAGTTGGCTTACTTCAACCATCTGATCCAGCTGTCAGCCTGAGAAGATCTCACTGAATTCTCTCTCTGAAGCTCCATTCAGTACATATATTCTTAGGGACTTGTGTAAAAAATAACCATTTTCTCAATAAGGTGAGCAATTTACAGTATTATTTTTCTGATTTCTTTAACAACTGTCTTCAGTTACATAAAACAAAAGTTTTCTCCTTCTTCCAGAAGTTAATAGCTTACATTTCAAAATCTCTACCATTATACGTGACATCCATGTCCTCAGATGAATTTGAATCTGCTGATATCTGTCAGTCCCCAGCCTGAACTTTAAATTTCATGGATTGAATGTCTAAGGTAATGGGTCCATTGTTTACTGGATTAGTAAATTTAGCTTTGTAAAACTGGGTTGAAATGTGCTCTCTTTGCACCCAGGCCTTTACCTTATAACTTTCTGCAGCTGAATACAGCGTTCTTGTTGATATTTCACAGACTGACGGAATATCTCATCTTTTGAGCTTTGTTCAGCTTCTTTCAGCTTTTCAGCAGCTTTCTGGTAGCAATGAATTGACTCATCAAAATGTTTCCGCAGAAGATGAGCTTCAGCACGTCGCTCTAGCTGATGAGCCTTTAAGTAAGATGCTAATTAACATCAAATGGAAACTCCTTTCAATTTGCAGGTAACTCCAAATTACAGACAGGGCTTATTAGAACAAAGGGCATACAGTCTTCAAGTATATACAAGCATATTAGAGTGCCATCATATTCCCAATTCTCATAATCAAATGCAGTTATTGATGAGCTACACATTTCGGATACACAATGTATTTTGCTTGGTTATGGAGCTCTGACATACCACACACCCTTGATTTTACACTATTTTGTTAACAGCATACATGTGCTATTTCATTTTGAAATGCTATTTGTAGACTTATGTCAGAGGTATTATTTTAAACTGCCATAAAGTTCGTAACAGATGAGAACTTTATTCATATTCCACAACGTCCTGAGCCGCCCTGGGACCCAGCCAGCTTGTTAAGTCACATGAAAGAGACATTTTGGGTTTGTACAAATATCATAACATAGCGGATACTGAAGTGAGCAGTGATTTACGTCCAAATTTGTTTTATCAAAATGGATTTATCTCCAATGTAAATGAGTGCTTATGTTGCATAGAATTGAATAGCAAACTTAAATGTGCATTGGATGAAATAAGTTCTTTGAACTTAATTATACAGTTTTTATTAAATGAACGGAAACCTGT
>Ga0123352_10008201_pt1 | contig 16254 bp, 11 predicted proteins | sample TergutLab28metaG_FD_89700 | JGI IMG/M metagenome (GOLD analysis project Ga0123352, IMG submission 89700) | Labiotermes labralis P1 segment gut microbial communities from Petit-Saut dam, French Guiana - Lab288 P1 | ecosystem: Host-associated > Arthropoda: Insects > Digestive system > Gut ... | reverse complement strand
TGTCAGGTAGAGGTCTCTGCGACGGGCTGATCACCCGTCCAGAGGAGTCCTACCGACTGTGATGCGTCGTTGTGTGTGATCTAGAGACCTCAAGAATGAGGAGGCCATGGCCCGCGTTGGGCCGCAGCGCCAGAGGGAAAAAATTTATATATGGCAATACGACACCAAATTCACCACCGCTGTAGAATATCCTATAAAAGTCACTTAAACAATACTTTATAGTGCTAACGTGTCCCTGAATGTGATATGCACGTGTGTGAGTAATAAGCAATATCTCAGTGCGCGTCTCGACAACGAAAAGAAATGGGATTACGTTTCCTGTTGTTATTTCCGTCAGCCACTCTGTGGGCACATATTCCATATGGAATGCAAATATTTACCGTTGTGATGGTGCATTCGCCATGCACACGTAAAAGGCTTCCGACTCGAATGATTTAGGGCTGCGCAGCCCAAAATGACCAGTAAAAACAGTGAGGTGCGCGATGATTTATAGGGACCACAGCGGGTAATTTCGTTTGTGAAAGAATAATTCAATTTTAACATATAATTTGCGTAAGAGCTTTTAGCCCATGAAGTCTATAAATACAATGAATGGATGATATTCTGCGAAGAACAATGACAGTCCTTTCCTTATAATAGGCTAAAACCAACTAGATGCACTGATTTTTCAGATATATTTTGGAATGAAATTCTATACATTTCGGACAGTTCCTCTGTCCATCATCAGCAGGTTTTCATTGTAAACACAGCAATGGTATATGTCATACAAGTTTACTGACAGCTTGCGAGCAAGCTGTCAGCACCACTGCTGTGTTTACAGTGAAAAACTCCTGATGATGGACAGAGGAACTGTCCGAAACATGTAGAGTTTCATTCCAAAGTACATTTGAGAAATCAGTGCATCTAGTTGGTTTTTTTTATAATGATTTGTCACGATGCACGGTCACATGAACGTAAAAAAAAAAGAATGTTTTGCAATATCGCTGCACAACTACACTCGCAAACATTTTGAGCAAATCTTACAAAAGTTTTCACCAGCATTTGAGACGAGGAGAAATAATTATCCGCTGTTCTCACAACTTTGTGCAAACTCGAATTATCCAAATTACATAAAATTGTAGACGGTATATTAATTGCGTAATTTAAAGCACAAAGTTTCAAACCGCAATTTTTCAAGCTCATAAAGCTTAATTAAAAATGGAAAAATAAAATATAAATTACTAAGTTTTGTCATATCGAACTTCAACGATATCTGTGGAAGATTTATAGTCGACTTTGAAAAGCAAACTGTGGCCTCATTCAACAGCATATAATACAGCCTAGTGGTATTGTTATTAAAGAACATGAATGAGGTCGGGATTGCTAGACAAATTTGTGGGGCTCTTCTACAGCGGTTGTGTACAAAACCAGACAGCATGTGTGCGTTGTTTTTGTTTTGCTCTGGAAGCGATAAATCCGAAAAGAAAAGTGTAATTTTAGAAGGCGAAAAGGATTTTGAAGCACAGTAGTGATCGGTTATCCAGAATGTAGAGGAGACCGGTGGTTCGGATTACCAGGGAATCAGGACCACTATGGTGAAACTCCGTGGTGCAGGTACCATAACAGAGGACAAGGGGTATACGTTTTTTGACGTTTTGCTGACCGTGCATCTCAGTATATTTATCTCAGTATTTAACCAACTTGATACACAAAATGTGTTTCACAATAAGTTTTATTTCATGCCTCTACATGTTTCGAGCACATGTGCTCATCATCAGGAGGTCAAAATTGTATCATCACACCTATAGATGTGATAATACCAGAGGCTGTGTAATACAATTCTGACCTCCTGATGATGAGCACATGTGCTCGAAACATGTAGAGGTGTGAAATAAAACTTATTGTGAAACAAATTTTGTGCATCAAGTTGGTTGAATACTGAGATAATAAAAAAAGGGGGATATACGTATTAACGTAATAATGAGGCGCCTTCGTCTAGCCATTGTTGTCGTGGGAAACATTAAGTATTCAATATTATGGCCGATTCCAATGGCCATGCGATCTAAGGCATAGTTCTACGGCCGCTCACTTGCTGGGACTGCGGGTTCGAATCCCACCGGGGCATGGATGTCTTTCTCTTGCTAGTGTTGTGTTTGGGTAGAAGTCCCTGCTTTGGGATGATTACTCGTCAAGAGGAGTCTTATCGAGTGTGGTGTGTCTGAGTGTGACGACGAAAATTCAACAATGAGGAAGACTAGGCTCTCTAGGGGGGTTCGAGCCATGAAAAAAATATATATACATTACGATAGCGTGTGTCTGTGGCCTTATTTATCCATCGGGCACAGCGCATGCTTCGCATTATGTTGTCATCTGTGGCCTGTCCGTGCGTACCATATTTTTCCACATTATCTCACAAACGGCACGATTTTCGGGAAAAGTTACTGAAAATAAAACGCGTGTTTTGATTTTCTCCACCACGTTTGTCTGCAACATTTCTCTTTCTAGGAAAAGCTGCAGGCGATATTGTCACAAAAGTACGATATTGGGCTTCACGGGGACCCGTTATTTTTGTCGGATTTTAATGAAACTTCAATTTTCTCGACAGATCTGCGAAAAATATTCAAATGTCAAATTTCACGAAAATTCTTCCAGTAGGAGCCGAGTTGTTCCGTGCGAACGGACGGACATGACTAATCTCATAGGCGTTTTTCGCAATTTTGCGAAGGCACCTAGAAAATATCAAGCAGTGCTTCAATGCAATAGAGAAATTTTCTATCTGTAATGCATCGTATGTACATCGATCAACCCTCGCTGTGTTTTCTCAGGGGAATTAATATTTTGACTGAAGAATAAATGTGAAAAATTCTGCAACAAGTAAGGGGACCGTTGTACAGAGCACCGACTGTACACCTAACCTTTTCGTATTTGTTGAAATGAAGAAAGTACAGGTGGGAATTAAATTTTAGGAATTCGATGCAATAGAACGGCAGTCAAAAAAGAAAGAACATAGTCGCATTAGTATTGTATGGTCTGGAGTTCATTACACGCTTCCTGGTCCACACTGCTGTTCAGCTTTCGCTACGATCTCATCTGTTTCAACAAAAGTGACAGGCAGGGCGAGAGGGTAAATGCAAAATTAACTCTTCCCTTTAACCTGGCTACGGTGTGTTTCTAAATGAACTTCTCTGCAACATTTCTGCAGCCCTTGAGGCAACAAGATATTTGGAGATAGAGAGGAGTGTTTCGATGGACGGAAATTTGTAAGCACCAACGACGTTCTACCGACTTTTATTTATTCTTCTAAATAAATAATCACAGTCCACTGTTAGCCATTTTTCATTACAGAAATGTTGTTTGGATAAGGGAAACAAGCAGTGATACATGCGTCTGATTCTCAGTGCGAGAGTGACACAAGGAAGAGATGCTGCACGAAATGAATGTGTTCCTATATGAAGCCTGGCTAGACAAGACATCAATGATAAATGGAGAGAAATGATATATTCATGAAAAATTGAAAAAGCTTCACATGAAGTAGATGAAGTGTATTTTATTCCAAAACTCTTACTGTTATTCGTTTTCATGTCATGTTGATATCCTGTTTTGAACTGGCCTTCGTAACTCTACGGGTTCAAGCATATAATTTTTATACAGATGCTGCCATAATTACGAGCGCAGTATGGAGGAGAAGTCAGTCGAGCTGTTCTGGGCTATAGCCTACTGACACCGTCAGTAACGTAATTTCTGACTTTACAAGTCTTCATATTTTATTTTTGTTTCATTAATAAAAATAAATTTCAACTTGTGACCATGAAGTTCGGCATCCCCGTTGTGTTCTATGAAATAACTAATGTACAGTGTGTGTAGTGGTCTGACTGATGTACAGTGTGTGTACTGGTCTGACACAACTATATTTATTGGTAGTATATACAGTATTTTCTACATAAGGTACAACTACATGTTTCAGCGCTTGATAATGGCCATCTTCAGGTTGTACATGAAATACTTATTAAGCAGTCATACAAAATATGTATGGGCTGTTTATATGGGGTACATTATATATTTTGTACTTCAGTGTAATTACACAGCACACACAGACACAATATGATACCTACCGTAGATTTAACTATAATAAGCTTAGACATAGCTCGGTAACAGCATGGACCGCTCATGTAACCCACACCGCCCAACCTTTCTGACAGATACAAGATCTCGTGCCCACTTTACCCCCTCCCTACCCCATATAAACAGCCCATGTATGTTTTGTATAACTGCTTAATAAGTATTTCATGTACAACCTGAAGATTGCCATTATCAAGCGCCGAAACATGTAGTTGTACCTTATGCAGAAAATACTTTATATTCTACCAATAAATATTGTTGTGTTAGGCGAGTACACACACTCTACATTAGTTACTACAATTTGTGGTTGAAAACCATATCCATGGGAGATATATTCGTGGATGGGATGATAAAACTAAAGGATATTAGGAAAATAGGATATTATGAAATGAAAGACCTAGTTTCATCATAATTATCACCTTTTTTTTCACCGTACATGTGAGCCGGAACCCTGGGTTTGAATATGCCACTAATATTTCACCCTTTCCTCTCAGTATGTACAGTATCCCTGTCGGACCTACACACTAAGACCCTCACCTTACGCTGCGCTAGTTGTAATTACCATTAAACGCTGCCGTCAACCTGCCTGTGTCATCCCCCCAGTGAATTCGTGCTGCACAAATCTCCACTGTAGTTTGGTCCGCAAAATCCAGACCTTCTGACCCGGCACTCTTATGAACGTTGCTAACCAGTGGCAGATAACCCTTGCTACACCAGCCCTACGAGAGGCTGTTTAGACTGAAGACCATATGGACTGCTTCTGCAAGAATCTCTCAAGCTCGACTTACGAAAAATGGGGCTGGGAAGCCGTGTGTCGCTATGTTGCTCTTTACAATACAAAGAACGAAGACTTTATCGACAACACAATAACCAAAATTTACCAAATCTTCGCTGGCTACCGATACTGTACCACCGACTTACAGACGCCAATAGTCACAAGGCAGTTACTGGTTGGTCTCCTAAGATATATTATATCGTTTCTTCCTATCTAAAAATAGAAACTATGACGGAGAATTTATTTAAAATCTACCTTTCCGTTATGGAAACGCCACAATCACGATTCCGTGTCGCCTACCCTCTGTGACTCATTCCAGCTAATCTCTTGTCAGGAAACGAAGATAGTGGGGCCAGAGTTCGATTACATAATTTTATTATATAATCACCTGTCATTATGAGTGTCGCATGAGTATGTTAGTTATTTCTCTGTGTGCAAGGTATTGAACTTTGACATGTAATTCAGAAGCACTTCAGTTCCCCCAGTTTTATTGAACGCTGTTTCAAGCGCCCTGTCTTTAGGTTTCTCTTCTGTTGAAGTTTCCTACGCCACAACTAAGTGCTGAGGCTGACTCAAGTGGTCTGACACTGTGTTTGCTGCCATAGACAGGATCCATTACCGGCGATATGTGTAAATACGTTGAATGGATGAGAGTAGGGAAAGCCGTCTTCCGAACATAAAGCCCTCGATCAACAACAAGGAAAAGACATCGGAAATCTGACGGCGATTTTTTTGAGATTACTGAGGTCCTCACATATGTGTTACTGGAGATTCGAGTTTTCTAAGACGTCGACAGGTAAGAAAAGATCCTATATTTTCAAATAGCATCACCAAGGCTCTCTCTTAGCGAACAGCCGTGCAGCAGCGTCAGTTAAAAGCAAAATGGCTACTATGCAGCACAAGATTTTTTGCCTTAAGTTCATTAAAACTGAGTCGGCGACTGCTGTGCAGCGTGCGTTTCGTCTTCGTTTCAGCATTCAACCTCCAACGAGGAAGAGCATTTGTCGCTGGAATCACCAATTTGAGTAAATAGGCTGTCTGTGTAAAGGCAAAAGCTCCGTCGACCACGTGTATCAGAGGAGAACGTGATACGAATTCAAGAGAGTTTTGAGAGTAGCCCACGCAAGTCAACCCGTAAAGCGATCAGAGAACTTGGAATACCGCAACCAACTGTCTGGCGTGTGTTGAGGCGCCGTTTACTGTTCAACTGAGTCCATCTTTTGGAATCACTCTTTATATATACCTGTTTGTATTGGTCTATTCAATTTACTACTCACACTTCTGCACTAATACTAAGATGGCCACAAATAAAGTTATTAAAGTTAAGGACAAAGTTCTGTCCTAAATCGCATTTGGATCTGCAATGCCGAAATTTGCTTGGTGGAACAAATAGCAACCACAGAACAGAGACTAGCCCATTTCTGTGGGGTTCAACAGGACATTGCTCAGACGACAGCTAGAAAGTCCATTACATAATTGTGGTAAGGAACAGATAGACATAAGGACTTACAAAACCACAGAGTTTCCTCCTAAGTCATGTGTAGGCAGATTTGCATGAAGAGTGCGTAACGCAAGTTTCGAAGGGGGTAAGTTTAGCTTTTCGGCTGTCCATCTCTGCTGTTACGAACATGTCTGGGCGGCTAGTGAAAGAAGCGACGTCAGAAGGGTTTCGACTGGTATTGTTAGAATTACACAGCACAACGAATTAAGGGTTGCAATTTTGTTTTTGTTCAGTAACAATGACTTCAGAACGAGTGTACTAACAAAACTTTGTCCATGTTCCTCCGCAGCGCTAGAAGAGGGCGGGTGGTCAACGCCATCCCTCGGCCGCTTTACCTCCTGGAAATACACGCGATTCGCATTGTACAGGGGATTGGGAGAGACTCGGGGACGGTCTAAAGGGGTACGGAAAGTCTCAATCACACTAGGGTTCAAATCCCGGACCATCCAACCCGTAGCAAGTCGCTAGCCGACCACGCTATACTGGCCACTTTTCTGAGGTCAAAAAAAAGTTTGACATGGTGCTGTTATTTTGTATATTGTATACGTCGGTCAGTAAAAGAGTAACAATATCAAATGTTGTAAACAATCAGTAATCATCCATAAAGAGTGGCGTTTCATCGTCAGTGAGATGTGCTCCTGTCACCCTGCTCTTTTGTGAAACTTGACACGTCTCACCATTCTGCCAGAAGAAAAATTGAGCGATTTACGAGCCTCGAGCTGCTGTTTGTTTCTGCTCTCGCATCAAGCAGGCGCACACGATCGTTACAGTCTCTCTCACAGTTGCACTACGAATTTAACTCACTGACTTAATTCCGTCTCGTTTTTACTTTCTTGCTTAAAAACTACGTCAGTGACAGATTAACACATAGCAGCAAGGTATGCAAGTTAACACATCACGACATACCAATTCCTGCGTCAAAGTTATTCTGGGATTTGTAAAGGATAGAGGTTGTGAGGACATTCATGAATGGACAAATGGGCGGGATTTGAAAGAAGCTCTAGTAGTGTCTCTTATGTTTGATCCTGGTGCTCGCCCAGAATTCAGCCCCATCCCCAGAACACGTCACAACCTTTATCAGAAACGTAATTCGCAGGTCGTCTGTTTTTATGGCTTCCCCTATTACATTTCCAAACCGAGCGGTCGCACCGTGGCTCAGATGGACTTGTGCTAGCCCAAGGCGTCCTGATATGAACTTTTTTAAATTCCAACAGTACAAGGGTGTAAAAAATTCTCACTACGTAAACGACGTTACGGAACACGAATGGTTAACCACTTAGAAGCGAAGGGCATGTTAAAACTTATAACCTACAAGCCAACTAAATGGAAGATTGGAGCCAATATAGCGACTAGGATAAGGCATGCAAGACCTGGGGTTCAATTCCCGCAAGACACAAGACTGATCCACTGAGAGTTAATCGCCCGGGGTGTTAAGTTAAACACCCAGTTCCAACTAGTGTCCAAGTTAAGAATAAATGGCGTTGTTCTTCTGTTCCCTCTATGTACCTTAAAACCATAGGCAGGGGTAACTTCTATCTTATTTACAGGCACGAGTAGCACACTAAAATTTCCACGTTCAAGGTCATTAGAATAATTGTACCGTAAATATTATTCTCCGGAATGTTTATCTAAACACCATCACTGCTCAAGATCTTAGCCATTCATATTAGATATTTTTATTAAGTTTTGTACATGAATACTTAGAAGAAACTACTGTTATTTGATATTGAACCATGTCGATCTTTTGATGTGGAAGGAAAGGTAGAGTATTTAATTGTTATATAATTGAACAGAAGGGATAATATCAACCAAATTCCATATACAAAATCGTCAGAAAAGGCCATATAATTCCATTAAGCAGTAAACCGCAAAAAGCAGTTTACCACAGCAGCAAAATAATCTGATAGATATAAAGAAACTGCAGGAACGGAATATAAAAAGATGTCCATCATGGAAAGAAGTTACGCGGAATATTTACAAAGCTCCAAACCTACACGGTTGAACAGGAATCAAATGATAGCATTTATAGCATCCTACGCGAATGTGGACAGACTGAATGATCACGTCTACCTGGAAAGAGCAAACATAAATTCAACATACAGATTGAAAGAAATATCTTATATTTTTAGCTGCAATTGGGTTGACACCCGTTGGCAGTAGTATAGCATAAATTTACACACAAACAATACACAGAACAACACAATGAAACACAATACTTAAAACGGAATATACATAAAAATAAGAATGTATAAACATAATAATAACACATAGTATACAAAATTAAATAGAAGCATACAAAACATACAACCGTATATACAATGACAAAAAAATGGAACCAACAGAATATGAAAGAAGCTGTAAAACTTCATATGGTCTGTATATCTTCTATAATGATAGACATCCTGTTCCTAAGACCTTCACTCCACTTCACTACACTTCACTGCACTTCCACACACTTGTCGACACTTCACTTCCTCTCATTTAAACTTCACCCATCTACACTTCACTACACCTCCCTACCCTCGCATTTGGCTTAAACCCATTTCAATTTCCTACCGCTCCATTTCACCTCACATCACTACACTTCACTGCATTTTTAGACGATTTTCTCCACAATTCTATTCCTTTCGTTTCATCCTGCTTATAATTGCTTTCCTAACTCTCTTTCTAAAAATTTTAGGTTCACAATGGAAGTCTCTAACGCTTCTGCAGATAGTTGGTTCCAGTTTTTAATGGTCCTACTTATAAAGGAAAACTTGAGTCTAAAATCACAGAATGGAGCCCTTTGGGGCCGTCCGGACCAGTATATGTATATGTTATGTGGTACGTGGTGGCCCAGTTTGTCGAGGCTCTGCGCTACAAGCCAAAAGGTCGCGGCGTCTATTCTCGAATGAATCATTAGAAATCCTCCATTGACTTCATTTTTCCGGCCGCAACGTGGATCTGGGGTAGACTCACCCTCTAATCAGAAATGAACCTCAACCTGTTGGAGCCCTAAGGGTCTGCCCAGGCTTGTATAGGGTTTGCTTTACCTTTTTCAAATAACAGAAGCGGTCCTGGAACAAGCAGCATAAGTACAGAACACAATGAGGTAAAGAAGAAATAATACAAAATAGATAAAAATCACTGGGGATCTGAATGAGGCGGTATACATAAACGGAATAAATAGGTCTTCATCTAAGAAAGCCGAGAACTGCTACAAAGTAACCGCATATACAGGGTGTCCCAGGAAGAAAGGTCAATATTCTGGGAGGTCATATTATCGGTCATTCTGAACACAAAAGTGTATACGTGTATGTATATGTGTCCTATTCCGACCGATTTCCGAGATTGAGCCATTTCACTGAACAGGAGTTTGCATTTGGCGCCCAATATTGTCCTTCACTCCCGCCGTACTGCGCCCCGTTAGATTTTTGTTTGTGGGGTTGGATGAGGAGTAAAGTGTACAGAACAAAAGTGGACACACGAGACGAATTGCTCGATCTCATAATGAATGTTATCGCCAGCATAAAGGAAGGCCAAGATACAATCAGACGCCGTGTCCTCACACGAGTTGTAAAACGCACCAATACTGACGGCGGAATTTTCGAAAATACATTGTACTAGATAAACTGTGCCAACTTTGTCATTTGAACAATAAATACCGATATTAGAAACAATACGTAATATCAACAATTTTGCAGCTGTACAGTGAAACAGCTCTATCTCGGAAAACGTCCGGAATAGGACATATGTACACATACACTCTTTTGCTTAGAATGACCGATATTATGACCTCCCAGAATATTGACATTTCCTCCAGGGACGTCGTGTAAAGCTTATGTACACCAAGACATGACAGAACCAATGTGGTCTAGGGTTTTGTGTAGTATTATAGAATTCAGAAAGTCTAGATTTCGAGCCTGACTTACCATAAGTAAGAATCTTTCAGTGTAAAGACGAACAGCTGGAGATTGGAGTAAGAGTTGTCGCCCGAAAGATCACATTTGTACTGAAGGTTTAGGCTAAGGGATATCAACATTACTGCTTGTGTAACGTGTATAACAGAACTGATAAATTTCATAAATATAGTCTATTGTTTACGGTATCCACAGACAGCCCTAGATAAATTCACATTTTATAGACCTTGGAGAAAATTTGTTACTACATTTTAACTAAACACGAGCTCGGCGAACCAGAAAAATCCTCAAAAGAGAGATTAGTGGAATAACTAATCAAACTAATCAAAAAAAAACTAATCGCGTCACGTTGTAATTTATGAACCAATTTCAAGATTTCTTTCTTCGCAATATAACTTTATTTGTGTACCGTCTTAAGAAAATGTACGTGACTTAGTCATATATTTCGACAGCTGCTGCCATCTTCACTTGCAGTATACATACAAGTAAAATCGTTATATATGTCGTACAACAAAATAACATAACACATATCTACAAACGTAGGAGTCTTCACTCGACAAAATATTCACACAAGTACTGAAATTGCTACATTTTACAGTTGCTCAATGTTGTCGTTTCATTTACAAATTCCTGTCGTTATTCGCTGTCACCATTGCTATTGATTCAATTAAATCTCTTATGAGGAAATAAATGATTAATTTAGAAGTTGTTCATATTTGTGTTTCGAATCTCCGTTGCAAATATTTCAAATGTATTGCCTTTTTCACCTTTAGTTAAGATACTTCGGTGCATTATTGATTAAAACATTCATACACTTTATAAATATTCGTCTGTCTGTCTGTCTGTCTGTCTATCAATCTATCTATCTACCTATCTATCAATCCTATCATCCATCCATCCATCCATCCATCTATCTATCTGTCTATCTATCCAGCTATCTATCTACCTATCTATCTATATATCTATCTATCTATCCATATATCTAAATAGCTATGTATCTATCCATCCATCCATCTAGCTAAATATCTACCTATCTATCTATATATCTATCTATCCATATATCTAAATAGCTATGTATCTATCCATCCATCTATCTATCCATCTAGCTAACTATCTATCCATCTACAAATCTATCTACCTATCTGTCTAAATATATATATATATATATATATATACATACATACATACATACAATCATATCTATCTGTATAACAGTTTTCTAGTATTGCATGTAGTATTACCGGTTTTCAGTCCTCAGTCGCTTTTCGCCTTATTTGCCACTTTATTACTTCATCGGGCGTTAGATTCTGTTGCATCACTCTTTTCACTTCCCCTTCCCACTTCATTTCGGGTCTTCCTTTTCTTTTTCTTCCTTCCGCCGACTATGCCAATATTCACTTAGGCTAACTGTTACCACCCTTGCGTAATATATGTTCATAACATTTTTATCCCTTATTTTCCACTCTTTCAAGAAATATTTGTGTTAATCCCATTTTTCTCCTTTTCCATTTCTTACTTTTAATATTTTGCTTGCTCTTGCAGCTCTTCGCCAAAAAAAAACATCTCTGCACTCCACAGCTCTTTCTTTAAGCTGTAATCTACAGTCCAAATTTCTCAACCGTAGCGTAAAATGCTTTCCAACCACCCAGCAAAAAAACAGAGTCGTTGGCACCCTGAAAGCAGACGTTTGATGCTGGCGCATAGACGCTTTGCAAATCGTCTGCGTCAGAATGCTTTCACCACCAGCGGTTGTTTCGTGTATTCCTAAATTAAAATAATGTTAACAAACATTTTAAATTATATAATTCAAATTCAGTACGCAGCACTCGAGGCAAACGCGGAACTGGGAAGTATTTGATGTACGAATTGTCATTCATATTTAATTTACTTTTCATGAGGCACAAACACATCACAGTACTAGGTTCACAGAGTTTATTTTATAAAATTCTCGTCTCTCGGACACTGGGGGGCTCTTGTTGATTTTGTTTGAACCCATATCTTTGTTACTCTCATACTATGAGAGTAAAGAGTCTGCAATGGTATGAAAAACACGCAGAATCAATCTTCCTGTTTAATCAAAGAACTCTAGCAGGACTACGTTTTTTAATTAAAACGTGCTTTATCTTTTGGATCTTATGGCTGATAATATAGTATCCTTTAAAGACTCGCTTCTCACTGGACCAGCTGTAACATTATATCTGAAAGAAAATATCTCAGTAAATTACTGATCCTTGTTGCATGCTTTCTTCTGGGTAATTCCCCGGCGTCTGAATTTTATATGCCAACTTTCCGGAACACTCTGTCTGTTCCATTTCATAGGCAGGTAGGTATGAAGAATGACTGGGGTTGAGAATGTTGGGGTATTTATACGGGAAAAGTTTTGGCTCGAAAATAACCTGAGCCAGTAGGTAGGAGAGTAAGCGCGTAGGGGCGGGTCCGAAATCCTTCATTATTCTTACTGACGGTCAACTTCAGCAAATAAAACTAATTTAAGCACGGCCATTAAGTCGGCCGAGTTGTAATTGCTGCTATCTACGCGCATTTACGTCACCTGCAATTAACGTGTTTGATGAACTTGTACTTTATGTACATTCCATTACGTACAGCTGCCAAATTCCTACACAGAACCTGCAAGTGTGATGATGCCTCGGAATTCCAAAGTTGTTGGTTAAACTTTTGACCCCTAATGTCAACTATAGTGGTCGTACCGCACCGCTAACCTCTAAACTTGCATTTTATATATTTATTCAACAAATACAGGTACTGAATATTTTAAACATGGTATATACTGTCCGATTTTTTCTCTTCAAAATGCAGTTTGTTTCATAATTCTAACGTATTTGGTCCCTGTATTATTCACATTTTATATACAGGTGTGCCAAAATTTAAAAAATAATTCCGGTGCCAAAAGGTTAAACAACACAAGAACAGAAACACAAAAATGACAGACAATTTACGTACAACGTAATACTAAGAAGCATTCGTGTAACCATTGTAGCCGTGGAAAAGAAATAACTATTACATGTTACGAGTGCGTATCTGTATTCTTGCCTTATTTACCCAACACTCAAAGTGCATGCGCCGTATTATAGCATATCCGGTCTGCCTGTCCCTGTCATATTTTTCTGTATTATCCCATAACCGGCATGATTTTCGGAAAAAAAAAATTAATGAAGACAAAATCTGTGTTTTGATTTTCGGAAAAAAATTAATGAAGACAAAATCGGTGTTTTGATTTTCGGAACAAAATTAATGAAGACAAAATCCGTGTTTTGATTTTAGGAAAAAAAAAATTAATGAAGACAAAATCGGTGTTTTGATTTTCGGAAAAAAAATTAACGAAGACAAAATCTGTGTTTTGATTTTCTCTACAACTTTTGTCTGAAACACTTTTCATATGAAGAAGAATTCAGCGAGATTTTGTCGTAAGTGTATACAGTTATTCATGTAAAGTACCCGCTATTATGGTCATATTTCAATCAAACTGGAGTTTTCTTGACAGATTTTCGAAAAATACTGAAATATGAAATTTCATTTAAAAAGTCCCTCCAGTGGGACCCGAACTGTTCCATACGGGCGGACGGACGGAGGGACAGAGGAAGACATGACGAAGCTAATAGTCGTTTTTCGTAATTTTACGAACGCACCCGCAATGCAATAGAGATCAATTTTATTATAAATTCACAACATAGCAAAATATTGCCAACTTTGACAAAAACATTGCGGGGCATACAAACTTCCAAAAAAATTATTTCTGTAAACAGATGTTCACCCACTGTCTTCCAAAATATGCAAAGTTTATATTGATTTTTTTTAGTGTTTAATTTTAGCAACACAGTAATTTAATCATTCGTAGACACTAAAACTTCAACTGAAAGGCACCAGGGGGCATTCCACAAAAAAAAAATCTGCGTTGACACAAACTGCAATATCTTCGAGCGAGTCGCATGCGAAAATGTACGAGAGAAAGTGACAGCTGAAATCGCGCTGGCTAGTTGGAATAGTAGCCACAGTGCAAGATGGACACAAATTGCGAAATATTTCGAATCGAGACAGCGACGTTCTTTTACGGAACAATCTAACAGACGTATTAGCAGTAAAAGAGTTACAAATTAAAATCTCATTTACAACGTCATTGTTTGGACTGTTAAAGCAGAACCTGTCCTGAACCACAGGTGCAGTCCATATTAATCCTAAAATTTTATCTCGGGGATCGGCCGACCTTTCTCTTACAGTCGAGTGGTCCTTTCAAGCGTGAAAATGACATACAAAATTCATTTTCGACCTCATGCATAACAAAATCCGTGCCCATTATAAAAACCAGCCAATAATTCCATTTCAATATGAATTGTGATAGACCTGCAACATATATCACAGGCTCGATGTAGCAAAATGCAAAACTTCTTGATGCTGAATAAAGTGACAAGTACCATCACCACCGGACAATTGGCGGTAAAGGAATATCTTACCATGATTGATCGCAGGCTTCCGTCTCGGTGTAAATGAGAACTGTGATCTTTTGGGATTTTACGCAGCGTAGATCAGTACTTTTGTACTGACGTTTCGGGACGAACTATCGATACCATTTTCAAGGGTCAAACAGTACAAAAAGAATGCCGGGAGCAATTAGGTAAGCAGTTGATATAGCGAATGGTGTAGGAGATTATGGTTTCATCATGATGCGAGAAAGTAGGGTTGATGGAAAGTGAGGGATGAGGGAGAGGGGAAAGAAGTCGAGGAGCTCAGTGCTGCTCTGAGGTAAAACTGCCCAGGAAAATAAAGCCACTACCAAGTGGAGGAAGGAAAATTTAAAGGAAAAAATATGCATAGTTGAAATTCAAGAAAAATAACAAATAAAATAAGAGAAACAGAAGAACAAAACATACGAGTAAAAGGAAAAAGACGAGAAACACGAAACGGAGGAAGTAGAGAAGGGAATCAAAAAAATTAGTATATGGTGGACAGCTTTGACTGCGTCACCCTTGAAGATGGGACAGATAGGTTCTCCCGAAACGTCAGTACGAAACTGATATTTTACGCTGCGTCAAATCCGAAAAGAGAGCAGATCGCAGCACCCTACCCTTATGGATGTAATCACAAGAGTCCGTTTATGACGGTACTATTCTTCGTCGGCTCGACCAAGATTTTCACTTATTTATCCAAGGTTCTATTTAATATTTTCCTCCCATTTCCCCACAGGTCCCGAACGTGGCCTTATATAAAGACTCCTGTGGGATTATAAATGCGAAGACCTAACCCAAGGTTCAGGCTTTCTACTTGATATTCGTCGCACATACTGACTTCCTCCTGTGCACAAAGGAAGTTGGGTCCTTCCGATGTCGCACAAAAGACAGCGGCTTACAGTGGCTGCTGTAAATGAATTCTGGAAAGGTTAAAAAAAAATCTGAAACCGCCCGCTAGTTTACAAATACAACTCGCACAATAACAAAGCTTTCCGGAGGTCACTTTATCAAATCCAAGCGGCTCTGTTGTGGCTCGTGTTTTAGTTGCCTCGGTCAGTTTCTCCACACTGATTCATGGACATTATTTTATTAGAATTCAATAAAATGTAATTATACCACAATATTGGTAATGTGTTAACTATAAATCCTGTGAGACATTCGTGGGGAAGATAAATTTATATTTTCTGAGCGATCAAACAATTGTAGCTGAAAAGGGAAATGGGTGTAATATGGGTAAGGCTCTGAAGTGAAAATGAAATTAATGAAAGAGGGTTGTGGGCCTTTCGTAAAGGATATAAAGACAGGAAAATATCACGAAAAATGGCAACTCATATAGACGGCAACTGCAGAATTAAGCCAAGGAATAAAAGAATGGAAGTCTCACATACATAAGATAGTGTTAATAAAAATCTAGCCAGATGCAACAGTATGCAGATATTTATTTACTGCAACGTAACTCTACATGTTTAGGGTGTCACAGCACCCATCATCAGGAGCACTAAAAACTGTAACCGCAGC
>Ga0123352_10008199_pt1 | contig 16255 bp, 10 predicted proteins | sample TergutLab28metaG_FD_89700 | JGI IMG/M metagenome (GOLD analysis project Ga0123352, IMG submission 89700) | Labiotermes labralis P1 segment gut microbial communities from Petit-Saut dam, French Guiana - Lab288 P1 | ecosystem: Host-associated > Arthropoda: Insects > Digestive system > Gut ... | reverse complement strand
GTTAGTGTACGAAACTAAGGTCGAGTCAAGAGCAGCACTGCACGATCGTATTTTTGCAGCGGCTGAACACATATGCAACCATCCAGACAACGTTGCTTCTGCTACTCAGTCCCTGCTCATGCGTGCCGAAAACTGCTTAGCAACTGGAGGAGGACACTTTGAACACGTACTGTAAAGCAGGTACTGTATTTTAGTACAGTTATGTAGTAGGCTTATACCAAAATGCACAGTCAGCAAAGTTAAATCAGTACTTCCATACTGCTGAATATACATGCGCCATGTAAAGTGCATGGAACCCTAAGGACGACTACGGCGTTAATGCGGGTGGTTATGTAGTTCAATTTAATGGCTTTATGTCACTCATACGTTAATTACATGTTAAGTACAGATATTAACATTACAGAAACCACATATTCCTGCCAGTTTTGATATGTGTTTGGTAATCAATAAGTGTGTAACAGCTGTCAAAGTTTCAAACTTCTCTGGCCATTATCTCCGCATCCGTTCAACTTTGGATACAGGTTTTTTGGGTTATATCGGTATACTTTGACATAAGGAACACTCTCCTGAAGTCTGGCACATTCCTTCTGGGACACTCTGTATATATATATATATATATATATATATATAATTAAATAATAACTAGTCTTACAAATGGTGCTTTAGGTTAGATTGTAATATATAAGTAGGCCCTATATCAGACAAAAAATTAGGAGGGGTTTGTACGTGCTGAGTGAAGAGCTAGGGGTATTCCAAGCGTTTCTGGCGCGTAGGTAATCAGTGGCGTCTACATGGATGTACTTCCATTGATATGTCATTACATTTTCTTGTTGTTTGTCATGTAAAAGAGACATGATTATGGATTAGTTAGTTAATAGGAAACGTGTAGATTACGCAATTGATTGAGAATGTAATTTGTGTGCGACTAAAACTTTCAGTTTTTATTTCTATAATACTTTTTTTCCAAGGAGTTTTATTGAAGCAAAGGCGTCATACTTGGGCCATTTTTAAATTTGTCTGCGCTGAAGTATGTAAGGATAATTCGTGAACTTCGGAAGGAGTTGTCCGTAAGAGCATCTGAAAAGGTTATATTTCTTGATATTGGTAAGGCTTCCCACTCCTAGTGGTGGCTGCTCCTGACACATTTCCAATACGCTGGTCAAAACCTTAGGGAACTTTATTAGAGGTTCCTGGATTTAAAGCTCCGGCTGTCTTCCCTTCTGTTAGATTTGGTTTACTATAAGGGAACATTATACAGTTATCAAAATGAGGGGAACGTCAGCTTGCAAGCTGTCTCTTTGGAGACAAATGAAAAGGCACACATTGAAACGAAAATAAATGAATAGAGAATTTTGTTGTGAAAATCAGAGGGAAGGAGAAAACTTGGAAGGCCTAGAAGCAGATGGGAGGAAAATATTAAAAGGTTTAGTAAATAGGATAAAAGTGAGTGGACTGTATTCATACCAGTAAAGGTACGGGCCACTGGCGGGTTTTTGTGAACCCGGTAATGAAATTTGCTGTATTGAGATACGCTGTGTAGAGGTTAATTTAACGTATCGAGATATTTCGAAAGTGTAACGCCTTCGAAGAGGAGGGATGTGTTAAATTTCTCGCTATACCGAATCCTCAAAATAAGCGCAGTGGATGACTCAAATCTCGCCCTATGGGTTAAATAAATTCGTGGTTTGTCTCAACTAGGTGAGCAAGATGTTCGTTTCTGGCGAGAGAGTCTGTGTTTTAAAACAGTAGGTTTGGCCAATGTTTTGGATATTGTCCATTGTCTTAAGTGTCTTCATAATTCCGCTTTGCAGGGGCGGAATCTCTTCAGATAAAGGACAATTTAAAAAATTGTAGTCAAAATTCTTCAAGGCTGTACGCGTGTGGTTAGTTTGTTCTATGACTGTGACAGTATCTTGGCTCTACAGCACCAAATTATGTGGCAGTTGTAGAAAGAAGCTGTCGTATCTGATTAATATTCCGGAATTTGTTTGGGGAAACTGAGTATAATCACGAAGTACCCCACAAGACGGCAGCCTGAGTCCCTGCCGAGACTCTAACCGAACAAAAAGTTACGCTGTCGTGTGGCCCAATGTGTTTGGTGGTTCAATGCTGATTGCCTCCTTCATGACGAACAGTTGCTAACATTCAGCGAACACAGCAGGTTCCACTCGCTGCGAACGTCTGACATCGCGAGGACATAACCCAGTGTGCAAGCCGAATGAAATAAATTGAAATGTCAGCCCCACATGCTGATGTTTTGACTTTACTCCATCGGGAATTTTTTTCATGTTCCTTTCAAAACGTCGTAAAATTTTGTACTGTAACATAGCGTTTGATGTTAATAGTACCTTCACTTCTCCTGTGAATGGTGTAGCCATGGGTGCACAAAAAGTTTCGGAAAAATAAACAAAATTCTAAGTACTCGTTACATAATTTGTTCTCATATCAATATCACATATTTCGTGGAGTATGTCATTTGAGAAGAACCCGTTATTGAGCCATTGAGACATATAAGAGTCACGAAACGTAACACCCTGCGTGTTTCTATCCACTGTGCTAGACCTATATGAGTCCAATTCAACTCCTCAGCTAATCCACTGACCTAAACACTGGAAAGGAAGAAGGAGAGCAGAGGTGCATACAGGCTTTTGGTGGGGAAACCTGAGGACAACAGACCACTTGGAAGACCCAGACGTAGATGAGAGGATAACTTTAAGATGGATATTCAGGAAGTGGGATGTTGGGAATGGACTGGTAACTATCTGGCTCAGGATAGGGATAGGTGGCGGGCATTTGTGAATGCGTTATGAAATTTCGGGTTCCATAAAATGCGGGGAATTTCTTGACTAGCTGACAAACGATTAGCTTCTCAAGGACTCTGCTCCATGGAGTAATTAATTAATTAAGTAGTATTGTGGATCATTGTGCTAGTTTTTGGCGGTAACCACAATGAGCAGGGTTCAAGACAGTTAAAATTAAGGTATGGTTCATATACCAGCCTATTAAGTTTTCTGTACCTCTAAATTCTGTTTTGGGGGCACGCCGTAGCACAGTTGGTTAAGGTACTGCGATACACGTCGGAAGGTCGCGGTTTCAATTCCCGATGGCGACATAATCCTTCCGGCAGCAATATGGCCCTGGGGTCGACTCAGCCTCTAACAGAAATGACTACCAGGAATATTTTCTGGGGGTAAAAGCGACCGGTGCATAGGGCTGACAACCTTACCACTTACCGAATATCTTGAAATTTGGGAACCTCAACTTCCTGGAACCCTTAGGCCCTGCCCAGGCCTTACCTTCTATGGTGCCTCAGGCATTGTCGGTCGGGGCCTCACTATTCTGGCTTATGTAGCTTGTCGGCAGACAATTTGTAGGACCTCTTTAATGTGGCATCGACCCCTAAAAAGGCCCTGACTTACGAATATGTCCAAGTGAAATTCTTTTTATTCCTCAACGTGTACACTTGTTCTCTTCAGAAATATAATATACCACACAATTTGTATGCATATTAAGTAGCTGTTTGCATATCATCGCTGAGAACTTCTCAGAACTTCAGACTTATAGGGACTGTATGTTTTACGCCTCGCTCTACGGGTAGATTTGCTCTCCTTGGAAACGTCTCGAACGGGGGAAAGAGGAAATGAAGAAATGAAGGAGAAAATTATAAGCTGAGGAACTCGCAAATTGAGGAGGATGACTATGCTAGCACACGTTGTAACAGCTACACATTTTAGCACATAAATATAAAGGAAAGATGAAATATAGGACACACAGACTTGTAGACGGAGGTATAGGGGGGGGGGAGGAGTTGGCTGAGCTGATCTTGCACTGTAATGGAAATAGGGGCTGTTAGAGTCTGAAGCAGACTGTCTGCAGCTTGGAAATGTTAGAAATTAAAATATCAACAGAATCTGAATCTGATTTTTGATTGCCATAAATTTAAATATGTTGTATTTATAGCAGGTATATGCACTTTAAAATCAAATACACAAAAAATAAATAAAATTTTGAATAACAACAGTATTTGAACGTGTCATGTATAAAGAAATGAATCTCATATTCTACCTAGGCAAATAACTATACACGTAAGGAAAAAAAATTCAGTGGAATTTCAAGGAAAAAATTATTGTTAGGAAGGGAAGATGGTCGATGTTAATGAAGAAATATTTCTCACGTCTAAGTTGTTAGCAGAAACACGTATCCCTAGATATATTTTCCTTAATTTAAAAGACTACAATCTCAGAGCAATATAATACATAACTTCGAGTTCCAAGAAACCTCCATCGCTGCTCTTTTTATCAGTGTTACAGTTTAACAGGACCAAATGTTGTGCACATTTCTCTAATGTCAGAAATCAACTGAAGACATCTTTCTGCAATGCAACTGAATTTCTAATTATGTATATTATCGTATGGCAGGAATAGGTTAATCTGTGTAGCAACTCGCTACGGGCAGGATGGGTCCGAGGATCGAATCCCGTTGGGGGTAAAATTTTGCGCACTCACCCAGACCGGCCCTGGGACCCACCCAACCTCCTATACAATGGTATCGGGTCTCTCACGCGGGGTTAAAGTGTCTAGGGTGTGGATTAAACACCCACTCTCATCTACAGCCGAGGTTAAAGAAATTTGAGCTATATCTTTACCTCTACCACTTCTCTCGGCTTCCATAGCCTGTCCTTGGGTGAACTTTACCTTTCAGCTTATCGTTTGGCATGACTGTTTGTAATGAACATGCGCCGCCGTAAATGGTTAAAAATGTTTATAACCTTCTGTTTTTATCCCATAGAACTGCCCTAACCTATTTAAAAGTTCCTTTCGCTGAGTAATATGGATGAGAGTGTTCAGAGGGTTTGGCCTAGACTTAACGACAAATTGATGCAAAGATTAAAATAAAATCCTTTGAAACTCCACGGAGACAGCACGTTTAATTAATCTCCAATTGGGTCAGATGCAGTTCTTCTCTCGTACCATTTTCCCTTGCGTACTGGCACATTCACCCGCGCTGTGCTAGCGGTTCAGCCAGTTCTCTAAAGCCATCATTGCACTAACGAACACCGAATTGTTGACGCCTTTAATGGGTGTAGAATTCAACTACAGGCGAGAATTTAAAATCTGTCCTTGTATATGTATATATGTATATATTTATGTATGTACATATATATGTATATTTATATATATATATATATATATATGTATATATATATGTATGTAGGTATGCATGTATATTTGTACGTATATATATATATGTATATATATATATATATGAGCTTGATTCAGTGTACGACTTAGAATAAAGATTTTTTAGAAAGACCAAGTTTAAGCCTTTTAAGTCTAAGATTAATACAACATTCACAAAATATTAGTTCCTACTTTACAGCAAACGCAGCCCGCACGAACTTCGAAGCCCGAAAAGCTAATGTTGTGTAGTGAAATAGTAGCTCTTTACTGAGAAATAGATTAAAGATACATGAATTTTCTAGAGTCTTGAAGATTTCTGACGATGGCATAGTACACTTACAGCTTAATGTAGGCTACCCGATATTGGTTGTGACGTTTCATGGAGACAGTACAATAATTCTGAAATGGGATCTGGGAGGCAACGACTGTGTTGTGTCTGGCAGAGTGAACGGACAGCACAACCAGTACCACCACAGCTGCGAACATCACACGTTCCACCGCCACCAAAATCAATTCCATTGCCGACTCTGTTATCTGTGTTGGTATCCTCACCTTTCTAGCTACCGTGTGGTACCTCCTGTGCAGAGGCGAATGCGACAGGCTTCGTTTGAAGTGACTCCGCCACCCGGAAAACGTAATGTGCAGCGACCCACTGATGCTTTGCTGTTCTGTGCTGCTAGTTACGGCTGTGAAGTGCTTGGAGTTCTGTGGGCAGGTGTGACGATAATGGAAAGCCACATTAACTCTCTTCACGTTACATCTAGCAACGGTCTTTTTGCGTCTGTTTATTGAAGGGCTAAGATATGAATATTGCCCGCTGTAATCACTGCACTCGAAAAGCTGGTGGCACAGCCCTGCTTACAAATGTTACCTGCGTTTTTGTGTGACGCATAAATCGATGAAAGTACGAACGTAGATACACGGCTAGAGTTCAGATAGAATTAAAAATAACGGAAATGTAGACAGTATATTTAGTACTGACACATTTCAATAAAAAGAAATTTAATTCCTGGGCTAGAAGTCATTAGGAAAAACAGTTGTATGGATATTTGCAGAAGGCAGAATTGTTTTGCCTGAAAGTACGGAGAAAAATTCCATTAGTAAATAATGAACTTATAATTAACTGTCTTAAATGGAAACAAGTTCAAGGAAATGGCTTATATTTTATGGATTTTCAAATTGTAGTCTTTTGGAATCTAAACAGAATGTGACATGAGAATGATACAGATAGAGATGGAGAGAAAACCAGTCACTGTAGGAACCAGTCACTGTAGGAACCAGTCACTGTAGGAACCAGTCACTGTAGGAACCATTTCTCTGATGAACTTCATAAAACGTAGATTTTTTAAATTGCTTTGTTCTTTATTAAAGAAATAAGCAAATGCAGCTTTTAAAATTGTACAATTTAGAGGTTTACTAATTCAGAATCTTTCACATGAAATTTTAATTTGAATTTGATTGAAGCAATAACATTGTAGACATAAATTCTGCTGGTGTCAAAGTATAATCTCATCTAGGACACAGACTGCTAACGCTGAAGTTTTTGTGCTGTAACTTCATCCTATCCAGCTAATTCCGGGACAGTAGGCCATGATAATTACATATTTTTTCCTGTTTGCATAGAGTACTAACCTTGTTGTTGAGTAGTGACCATGTCAAATATTCCGAAAACTGAACCTTTGTGATTTATATCAAAATTCCGTGTTTAGGGAAGCATTCTGTGACAGATGAAAAACCGACGCTTGCCAGAACAAAGCGTATGACATACACTAGTTTCCTTTGAGGTACTTAATTCCTTTATTAATGCGGCCAACCCAACGGGGTAACAAGTATGAAAAAGCAACTTCTATTCAAGCTAGTAACCTCTATCAGTATAAGAACATGAAAAGAAAGTAATGAATTGCTATGCTAATATCTTTACAAATCAACAATGCCTTAAGAAGTATCTCATTTCAAAATATGGCACTATCTAAACAATAGTCACGTTGCCATCAGCGAAGTACACAAAGAAAAAAAGACAAAAAACAATATAAAGAGATCGAAATAGAGTTAATTTTTCCAAAAAGCAACACCTAAACCAGAAAATATATTAACTACATTTCTTGCTAGCGGCAGGGTTGGGAAGGCGGTGGGACTTCAATGCAGTTCTCAGTTGATGGACAACTAGATGCTGAATTTGGAAAGATATACTATATCACTAACAAGCAACATTTAACACCATAACGTTAAAGGGACAAATAACGGAAGCGTAAACAACAAATTCTGCACCAGGCTGGTAATTAAAACCAATATTACTGTCATAGAAATAAAAGTAACTCTTCTAAACAAAGTTCTTCAGTGCAGGTTGCATTACAAGCCAATTCACGACACTAAACCAATAAAGTGCATAAAATATTTCCTTAGATGTTTACATAATAATATCATACTGAATGTTACTACATGTTTCGACCCGAAAGGGAACAACAGCAGGGAATAAGACAAAGTAACAGAGCATAAAACCAAATTAATCATTTTAGTATAGAGCTGATGTGTAAGAGAGTACATAGACATGGCTTTGTGGAATATTTGTGTAAGTGTTCGGGATATTGAATGAAATGAACAATATCTTATTAATAATTGTCACAACGAAAAGCAACACAAAGCAGTGTATTTATTATTCTGCAAGTTCACTCTACATGTTTCGGGTGTCAACCACACCCATCATCAGGTGTACACAAAAATGTACCTACAACCTCCGGTACTGGTCATTTCTTTGTACAGCTACCTCCCTCCGACGTGGCCAGCTTGGCCACGTCGGAGGGAGGTAGCTGCACATTACCGGAGGTTGTAGTTACAGTTTTGTGTACTACTAATAATGGGTGTGGTTGAACACGCGAAACATGTAGAGTGAATTTGCAGAATAATAAATAGACTGCTTTGTTTTGCATCTCGTTGGAAAATTATCTATATAAATCAGCGATGCACGGAACATAAACATAAAATTGAACAATATCATGTCAACATCATAAACATAAAATTGAACAATATCATGTCAACATCATAAACCCTAATGTTTGGATTAACACCTCAGCACTAGAAACAGAAAATGTAATTGTCTGCTCACAAACAAGTTGCCAGGTTAAAGTACGTAAAGTACACTACTTGTGTCTGACGGTCATTAATTCCTTCATTATAACAGTGTTTATATTGCTGAGAGCCGAATAATGGTTCTGGAAACCATAAAGCTTGAAGGAACCTGTTTTAGTATCGCAACTAATGTGTAGAGAACATGTGTTCTTATGTCTTGTGCAGAAACCGGAACTGCATTACTCCGTTTACGTTCCGTCGAATGGAGAGATCTTGGCGTCTCGCCTTCATGGAGCGGTTATGGGCTCCCAGTGCGGCGCATTACTCCCGCGCCCCCTCTTTTCTGAGGACATCTAATATTGTATCGTATGACTTATCTTTACATTTTGTTAATTTTTGCGCTTTTACGTATGCCTAATATTTAACTTTATCATGTTTTAATTCTGAACCCCCTGCAATAATCACAGATCTTGAACAGCGCTGTTTTGATTTTCGCATTCTTTTCTCCAACTCTACTATTCGCATACAAACTCGTAGTTACAGCCATCAGTGCGAGGAAACTCCAACATCTTATATCACTCCGCCGTCGTTTTCCTAAGCCGTCGACATTTCCACTTTTCGTTTCATACCTTGCTATCGTGTTTACAAAGCACAAATCAATTAGACATTTCCTACGTGCAGAAAGTTCCTTTACATTAAAATGATCTTCTCAGTTGATACAGCAAGCATAACAAGCACAAGGATTTCTGGGACACAGAACGCAATAGGGACCTTTCAGCTGGTCGGAGCAGACAAAGTACTGTATATTTCTGGTACAAATTTTCGACACAGTTGAATTAGTAATTTTGAGTATTGCCTCTTTTTGGCTGAGCGCGATGCATTGAGAAACACAAGAAACAGATCTTCTGTTACGGGTCTTGTTCTTTTGTTTGTTTGGCTTGTGTGCTGTTTGTTGATTCTCTGTGAGACAAAGGGGTTACGTCTGCATTGAGTGAAATCAGTAAGGCGAAGGTTTTCTTTAAGACCTTACATAAAGATGGAAATAGCATATTCCTTTGAAATGCTGACAGTGTAGCATATTTTGATACGGTGACAAAAACCAAGAATGAGATAAACGTTAAGAATAATAAATTTCTGTGTATACATAAATTCAAGTGTTAAAAAAAGCAGGTGCACAAATGATATCCAGTAATTGAAGTTTACTTTCAATTACTTACTAAAAAGAGAATTGTTTACAGTTCAGAAAGTTTGTCTACTGATTTCTGTGTGACAAACCAGTGACTCGTTTCCGTACCAATGACGAATGTGACAAATAACAGTACATTATATTCCCTAGTATCAAATCCATTACTATAAGTTACAATAGCCTTTGTACAGTGCTTCATTATTTTCAACAGCTGTGCGAGAAACTAAAAAATATATTTCGTTCTGCAGAAATGGGTATCGGATTGATGCGTACAGAAGAATTCCTGGAACAGTGAAATAGCTTTTTTTCTTCGAAGACATTTTCCTATACCATCAAATTCTTTGAAGTAGGCAACAAAGCTTAATCTTTATGACACAATACTAACAAATTCTTACATACTTTTACAAATGGAATGACTGAGATCTAACCTGTATATATTTTGCTAATTCCAGTTCTTAATGAAAAACAGTAACTAATATTTTGCTAATGTGTGTTTCTAAAATCTTCACATTTGAAAGATTTACGATCTCAAAAGGGCCTCAATGTTTATAATGTAACCACAAGATTGTCTGTACTGAATTATATTGAAGAAACTGCAGTAGATATTTGAATGCAAAGAATTTTGTATTTTATTGTATTTATTATATAAGATTTAAATGTATTTTATTAATTTTAATTCTCCACGTTTTAATCAATACTTTATGATTATACTATTTTGCATGCTGTTCATTTTGTACGTGCAAAATACGAATTTTTAATTACGATATATAAACATGTTTTGTGTTATATTTTGTCTTTCTCCCTAACGATGGACCAGAAAGGATCTAAATATTTAGATTATAATGGCACTTAATGATAATATAAAAAATTTTAACATAAGTGCATTAAATGGAAATTACATTTGTGCTAAAGTCAGGAAAATAAACATTTAAAATATTTTTTTGTTTTATTTAGTTCAGAAGTTGCCATTTTATTATACATTTCCCAAAAGGCGAAATATCAGACAGTTGAAACAAAACTTCTGCTAGCTGTTTTGAGTGAATGTGTAATAAACTGAACACGAAACAATAGGCTTTCAAAATTCGTACAGTGCACGTTGTAACAACTGCAATGCACAGCAGTGAGCAGCATGTACCTATGCAGACAGGGCACCACACGTCACGAAAAGGTGCATTGTAATGAAAAACAACGGCTGTGTACATCAAATTGTCCCACACATCACGTACAGTTAAGTATAGAAACTTATATACAACGGATATATTGTAAATGATACATCGAGATTTAAACGCGAAAAATTACCCTCACCTCAGAATGTACATATACACATACGTCATTTGAAAACTTTATACATATTAACATTTCATGGCAGAACATGTATTGGTGCTGCCCACCAATTTCACAGTCTTCCGCCTAGCCTACCCTTCAACACCCAACTCCAGAGCATCAACATTTCTTTATTACTTTAATTTTCACAATCTCTTAAAATCATATAATTTTACAAAATCTGAAACCTCCACTTCTTTTCCGTGTATAATTCCACACAACTCTGCTCTACTGTAATACAATATCTCGTTCTTAATATTTTTTATTGCATTATATTATGGTTATTTCCTACTTATGGTTCTGTATTTAGCCTACTGTTGGCTATATACAGCCGAAACACGTAGCCGATTGCTGCTTATGGATAAAGTTATATTTGGACTATGCGTTCACATTCCTATTTATTTACATGAACGTGAAACTACTGCAATGCCAGATTGTTTAAAAAGTATTTATGCTATCGTGTAATGACGAAGTTGGCTCCTAATTCGTCCGACCTAACATAATTAGAGTGGTGATGATTACAGTAGCTCTGATATACAGCGAAACTGGGAAGACAGTGATTTGATGCTGATGCAGAATTTTGGTGGGGAAACCAGTTCAGGAAATAAAACATGAGAGTGACGTTAAGAATCAATAGCTATGTGTGTAGTGCCTGTCCACAATGTTGAGTAGACGACTTCCCAAGCGTGTTTGACACGAACGGCTAAGACACTAAGGCATGTGGCAACATGTCCGTGCACTGCCACATATTTCATGTACTTTCCTGAAATTTTTGTCAGACATCTTTGAATCAAGAAACATGAAAATTTATAACTGAGTTCCTACAAAATTCTATTCACCGATCTTCATGTTTGCACCCTGCTTTAATGATAATTAAACACTTTAGTATCCAACTAATGTACAATATATGTAATTCACTTTATATGAAAGCAGTGCCTTCATATACATTGAACTAAACACACACACAACGAGTCGGGATATGCTGCCATAACACCGACCTTGTCCATGTCAACGGACACGATAGAACCATTCTTGTAATTTTTAGCCAAGCACTGTACAAGGTTCCCTGATGATGGATCCTCTGTGATCCGAAACATGTTGGAGAACTTTTAAATATTTTATAATTTTAATTGTATCTACGAATTATATATTGTGAATTAGTTGGAAAATGATTTGTTTATTCACCGAATTCAAAATTTTACTCTTTGCTCTTATTCTCGGTCGCAGTGTTTAATTCTATATTATTGTTATTATTATTTCGGCCTGAATAGCTCATTGGTTTAGTGACCGGTCCGTGGTATGAAAGGTATGGGGTTATAATCTTATTAGGGGCAGTAGATGTCTCTTGTATCTAAAGCGGCCATGTCGGCTTTGAGGCTAAATAAGTCTCCTATAAAATGGGTGCCGTGGGGTCTTTTTGTAGAGACAAAGCAGCCAGATCGTGAGGCCGACCGCTCACCTGCACTTAGTGCCGATATTAAAAAAGAATGTGGTTGCTTTGTGAAGGTTTCCAGGTTTTACCCGTTTGTCTTCGTAGTACAAATAAAGTTTAGACGAGGGTGTGTATGGACTATTGGTGGAAAGGATCTGTCGGACACCGAGGTTGAGAATGCGCGGAACTACAACTCCAACCCCCGCACGACCTTCATATCACGTGCTTCATTAAAAATTTACCGTCTAATAACAAGAAATCGGACAGAGTAACGGAATGCTGAACGAGGGGATTCAACTACATTTCCTGTTTAGTTTAGGTGACGCCAGAACCAAATAGTGGCAGGAACCTCAGTCGGAGGACAATATTTAGTGCTTCAGCTCAGGTTGCGAAAGGACCGTGACGTGGGGCATGTGATAAGTAGCCAGGGCTTTCATGGTGGCAGTCGTCAGTGTCTCGTTCACTGTGTCGATAAAAGGGGCATGGCCTCTAAGTGGTCAGATGAACGAAGATTACACACATGTAGGCGAAAATTTGATTAAGCTAGCCCTAAATGATTAGAGTTAGCAATAGCAGATATTGTACGGGATATGAAGTCGTGTCCTTGGGACTTGTAATTTACAGCATGAGTGAATTTAACCAAGTCAAATTTATGATAGTCCATTGATCCGGTAGGACTGTATTTTTGTGACGCTGGTGAAGGTAAGAATTACATAGAATCTATACCATTACTTCTTCCAGGTACATCATTTCATTCAGATCCAAGCGTTCGTTCCGTGATCCGTATTTAAGTATTTACAATGAAAGGGGATCTTCTTAGGAATGAACAGTATTTCAACTAGTCAAAACTTCCAACTTCCTTGTATGGAAACAGGCTATTTGCTTCCGCGTTAACAAAAATCAAATAATGGCATCCTATCCTGTGCCAGCTAAATTCAATCTGGGAGCTTTATTTTAGATTTGCTCTATCCTCTTAACGCCTCCATTTACCACTTCTCTTCAGGTTTTAAAGCTTTATTAACTTTTCTCGCTTATTTCCACCTAACTTGTGTAAAACGGATTATTATTATTATTATTTAACTTCTGTTGTTAAGCCTGCACCTTAATATTTACCCATTGAATTGGATTATTCGAACATTTTTTCACGTAATTTGTTTACTGTTTTATCTGTTAGGCTCTCCTGCACTCTGGAGGTTTAACCCTTATCCTGCTAATGTGGAGAATATGGTGAGCTCCTAATAATGTCAGAAAATGGCAGATGGGATTTAACTGGGAGTTTAAAGGGTTAGTGAAGCAGACATCGCCTGTACAGGTTTGACGAATTATTTCGTTACTTCCTATATATATATATATATATCAGAAGTTTACAGATTTTTTAAAAATCTAGGATTTACCCCAAAATTCTAGGCGCCAGAAGGGTGGTACGAAGTAAGTTCAGTATGAGGGGCACACAAATATTAGCCGCCACTGTACAAAATGTGATCACTCGGGCGTCCTTGATTTCGGAATTTGTGTACCCCTGGTAAATAAATATACATTAGATAGCATTTTGATTAAAATAATTGTTTCTTTGTAATGTTGGGTTTTAATAAGCTGAAAATTAAATCGTTTTAAACAAGCAGTTTGGTTGTGAAAGCAACTTCTAATTTCTCTGCCTCATGAACAAACATTTCCTTCTCGTTACGTGAGACGTTTTGTTCACTAAACTGACGTCACCAGATTGTACCGTTTGGTGTAACAGTAATGTCATGTACTTGTAAGGCATCCGACTCAAATTTTAACCGGCGCACCGGCTGTACTGTCTGATGCCCTACGTGGGTTTTCTCATAACAACCTGGCAAATTCAGGGGACGTACCGCAAATAAGACACGAAATCTTCTTCCCAATTCCTTCCCGATTCTTCATCTATAAATCACGCTACGATTCAAGTCTTTTGTTACGATATACTGACCACGCAATCAGAGAAGCCACAAATAAATACCTCTCAATGGCGCCACCAACCAGAACACCTCAGGGCTTCCCGAAAGTCAGTGTATAGAATCCAGTTTATTGGTATCCGGTGGAGCTCCTTGCAGGGGAACTTGGCCGGATGCAAGACGCAAGATTACTACCTACAGGAGGAACACACAAACACAGGAGCAACATACACAAACGTACGACCATGCTCCGTTTAACACATGATCCCAGTGTTACGGCACCCGGCGACTTGGCACTAGACTGTCTTCCCAAAGCCAACATCGAAATAAACGGACTGTAACACAAAGCAATGCTTCCATCGCTACGTAATACATCACTGAAATCTTCGGAAGGTGTAGACCGTTCCTCGAATTTCATAATTCGGTAAGTCGGAGAGGATAAATGTAGAGATTCTACACTATCCATATAAGAAAGTTATCTAGCGAAAGTTGACTCTGCTTTATCTCTTGTTAGAACGAAACGAGAGATGAAGAATAATTCAAACATATTTCATAGACACATTTACTGTTCGTGGGTATAAAATGTTATGCACTCAGGGCGAATTATTGTAATTAAAATCATTATTTGTCCAGTAACAATCAATGTAAAGTTAGGCATGTAGATAGCTTACTCGTACTAGGCTTGTGGAGATATTGTTCGCTTCTGTTTTATGGTCGACTAGATACAGTCTCTGTTGAAAAAAATCATTGCTATCAAACCTCTCATTTTAATTAACACACTTTGTGGTATCACATCCTACGCGCGTGTTTGAGTAATGGTACTTTTTTAAAATAAAATCTGAGACAAAAAATGCCTCTGTGTGTAGAAGTTTGAAACGGGTAAACATGTCATTTACTAGCTTTTCCAGAATAGCACGTTCTCGGGCTGCAGAAATGAGTTCTATTTTGTGCATTGTCACGGCTGTGTTTCCACACCGTAGACAATAATTTCCGAAAGTATACACTGCCTGTAAGCATACACATGCACAGAATAGCGTACTTTGTGTATGCTATATTGGAATGCTTATATATTGGAATGCTTATTGAGTTGGGTACAAATTGTTAGTAATTATATAAGACATATCATTGCATAATCTGCAACGTTTGAATTGACGTCACATAGCTTGAAATAAAAGAAAACAGTAAAAGAACAAAATTCGGAAATGGATAAAAAAAAAATATAGCAGTTCATTTCACTAGACGGGGAAAGATAACAATTGTTGTACTGAGAAATCGTAGTGGTTATTGTATGTAACTTCCTATTTCCATTACAGGGCTTTATTTTCAAAGTATTTTGACAGCTGTGTGTTTAGAACGTAAGTAACTAACGTGCTGAAAGTCTGAACGTAATCGCCATGTTTGAACCATGTCACTTTTTTTTACGTTTTCGTAGAATTTAGTAAATATTATATTTTACGCATAGAGTGACCTCTGTGGGTGGTAAAAGCAAGCTTAAACGTTTAATAACGAACGTTATGGAACGCAGTTGATACCCAGAAACTGAAAAGATGCATTGAAATGTGAAAGCTTAAATGCCTGTAATAATGTAGTTCTTAGAGGCAACAAGTGCTTTCGGAATTTCGTTGTGAAAACTTACAAGACTACAATAAGAAAAATTTCCACCCTGAAAAAACTGAAAACTTAAATAATTTTCGCCATGTGCAAGATTTGTGTAATTTTGGAATATACCAGGTTTTATGAGACGAAATGATGTTTATGAATAATGGGGATAGAATGTCGTGGCATTTTTATGACGGCGATAACACCGCATAACGCGAATTTTAAGTCACTAATGGACGAAAGTTAAGATGTTGCTGTAGTCGTGAGTTCTATTCCTGAACAGAGCCTGGATATGCGTTTGGCCTTAGGACACCGGTGTTAACCTTTTGGCGCCGGAATTATTTTTTTTTATTTTAGCACACCCTGTATATAAAATGTGAATAATACAGGAACCAAATACTTTAGAATTATGAAACAAACTGCGTTTTGAAGAAAAAAACGGAGAGTATATACCATGTTTAAAATATTCAGTACCTATATTTGTTGAATAAATATATAAAATGCAACTTTAGAGGTTATCGGTGCGGTACGACCACTATAGTTGACATTAGGC
>Ga0123352_10008198_pt1 | contig 16255 bp, 7 predicted proteins | sample TergutLab28metaG_FD_89700 | JGI IMG/M metagenome (GOLD analysis project Ga0123352, IMG submission 89700) | Labiotermes labralis P1 segment gut microbial communities from Petit-Saut dam, French Guiana - Lab288 P1 | ecosystem: Host-associated > Arthropoda: Insects > Digestive system > Gut ... | reverse complement strand
TCACAGATGCTGAGATCTCACCATCGTGACATATCCATACCAATCCTGTAAAGCAATACCACCATACTTTCGGATGTAAACCTGATGATGGCCACATTAGGCCGAAACATGTAGTTTACTTCACCCTTTATTAAACATCTTTTTAGATATTGTTGTATTATTGGCTGATACCCACACCTATTGTGTACTGACAATGCTCAACACAGTGGCCTAGGGCAGATGTTCTGTGACCTCTGTGCCGAACCCTTTGCCTACATTACTCAAGCAAGGCCATGTGCAATACATTTAATTGTTAACCCAAATTTCCTACACTTTTAAGATTTCATAATTTACAGAAGGCTTCAAAACATGTAAGTCAGAATATCAGTGCTTGAACTAGAATGGCAGACTGAAGAACTGTGTGTGAATATATTACTACCTAAGACATTTGTGAAGAATCCAAGTCTTGTTACATTTTATTATTCACACAGTGAAACGAGCAAAGGTACACATTAATGCTTGTGAAAAACTGTAAATCAGAGAACAGTATATTGTGAACTATACTGTGGTACTTACTTGATACAGGGAAATGTACTGGTCATATTCCGGAGAGCTGACTGTCTGGAGGTCAGGAACTCTCTGGTGAGCCACCTGAAGCCAACCCCTCTCCTCTTTCATTCCTTGCTCCAGTACAGTCCAACGTGAAGCAGCCAAAGCCATCTGCTGTGCTCGACTTGCAGCTTTATCTAGTATTGCAGTTGCCCTACAGTGCAAGGTCTGGTGCAGTTGGGAGTGCAAAGCACGTGTGTCTGGGTCCAAGTTTCCTTCCAAGGATTCCAAAATACCTCGACAATGGCTCAAATTTACAAAAAATTTGCGGTGTTTTTGCATCTCTTCTTGCAAATGCTCCAAACTAACAACTGATATAGGACTGTCAACCAACGTATCTGCTACATCTATAATCTGTGAAAATTCTTTTAAGGTTTGTTCATAATCATCAGCAAGAGACAAGAGCTGAAGGAGTCTATCACGTTCAAGTGCAATACTGTGTTCAATGATTCGAGTAGTTTCATGAGCAGTGAAAGTCTCTGGAGGAATATCCCTTCCTGGGAAGTCCCTAACCAGGCTCCTTGCTGTTTTTAGTAAGCAAGTTGTCTTCAACATATGACAACGATTTATGCTTTCAATCTTCTCCAATTCCTGTAGTTTCAATTGCACTGATATATCTGACTGTATGAGTTCCTCCAACTGCTGTTTCAGCTCTTCAACCATTACGCTGATGTTGTTCACACCATTCAGAAATTCTTCCCAGTAAACTAAATCCTTGGTAACTTTCTCTTCACTTTCCTGGGCAATTTCATCAACAGCTTTCACATGTTCCTGCAATGAGACAAGGCACTCTCGCAGATGCATTTTATCGTCCTCATTGCAAACTCCACTGGCTGTTTCAAGGATACCTTCCAGTGCAGCCACACTTACTTCAATGCTATTTATCTCTTCCTTCAGAGTATCATATTCTTTCATGTGCTCTTGTGTTGGTGCAGTGTTAGTTTTCTCTCTGTTTAGATATATGCGGTATTCAATGGTTTCAAGCCATACAGAAATAGTTTCTACTGTTTTAATGATTGTTTTCTGAATGATCACAACATCCTTCTTTTCTACAGCGGATCGGAGAAGACTCAAATTATTCTGCACATGAGCACTCCTTTGTTCTACCAGTTCCTCTGTCACAATTTCTTCAAGAGTCACTAGGTACATACCTCTAGACATGTGTGTGGTTTTACGGGCATTCTGCAAATCTCTCAAACGCCCTGAAAGAACATTGCTTGCTTTCTTCCACTGTACTGCAGTGGCCTCATCCGCAATGCTAATAACATCTGATGGTTGCTTTGGTTCGAACTGTACTGAAATATCTTCAAGCGTTACAGGGCTCTTGCATTTGAAAAGATCTGCTTCATCTTCAGAATCTCTAAGCTGTATAACCTGATTGTCTGAACAGGACTGTTCTTGTAAGATAAACTGTTCGGAAGTGGCAACAGGTCTTACATCTGCACTAGTAAGTAGCACAGATTTTTCTTGAGTTCTTTCTGCAGTGACAAAATCTGAGATATTTTCTTTGACATATGTTGAATTCGACTCTACATTTATATCAACCACAGGCTCATGAGGCTCCATTAGGAACTGTTCAATGACTGAGGATGAAACTGGTTCAGGTCCTGTTGGTTCCATTTCTTGGCTAGAGCTAGTATCAGGTGAAAATAAGGTGAACACTTCTTCATGTATTACAGGAGGACCTGGAGAATGTTCCCCTCTAACAGGCTGCACTGATACTTTATGTTCTTCTGTTAGAAATACTGTTCCCATATGATCTACAGGTTTTGATGACAGTTTAGCAGTATCTGTATATGACTGACTGAACTCGGCTGGAATTTCTACATCAGACTTGTGTTCAAGTGTTTGTGTTTCAACAGGAAGTTCTGCACTTGTCACTAACTTAGTGTCTGCAGGACTTTTTTGACCCTCAGAATGCCCCTCAGATATCTCGGTTTTCTTACTGGTAAGGTCTTCTGGATGTTGAAGTTTCATTTCTGTTGTAAACTCTGGCTCTGCAGTAATTACATTTTCATCTACATCCTTTTCATTCATAATTCTGGCTGTAACTGTTTCTGGTTTCAGTTCTGATGCATCCTCCATGGAAGGCTCTTGTATACGATGCACTTCCTCCGAATCTATAGGTTCTGATGGGCTTTCTGGTGACTTAGTTTGTTCTTGGTATTGTGAAAAGACATGTTCTGAACTACCACCATCCAAATTTTGCACCTGTTTCAGTTCCTTCTGTGTTAATTTTACATCTTCAAGTGACGGGTATTTCTCCTTCTCTGGTTCAGAACACTTCAGCTGTGTAACAGCTGTATCTCTCACAACTCTTCCAAGATTTGGAACAGTCTGATCTTCAAGTTCTACTCCTTGTTGCTTATCTTCTCTCTCTCTCAATCCTGCAGCCATTTCTGCGGCAATGAATTCATACACTGCTTGTTTTTTATCTTCCCTCAATTGTGTCTGCACCAAATCTGAAATATTAGGTTCAATATTTCCATCAGTGTTAATGGTAACGCCAATGACTGGTTCCTCTTTCATTGCAGGCATATCAGGCACATTACTTGTAAATTGTGCTGGTTTTTCATCATCAGATTTCAGAAGTGTTTCTGCTGTATAACAAACATTTTCATCTTGTTCACTCTCACATACCCCTGACCCAGTGTTATCACCTGAGGTTGTGAGTTTTCTGTCTGTATGGTAGCCAATCTTTCCAATGTCACCAGACTCCACAGATGGAGTAAACAAAACTGAAGCCTGAACATGAATTTCATATGGCTCCTCTGAAGAGGATGACTGAGACCTCTCATCTCCATATTCTTTCACAAACACAGGTTTAGTTTGAATCGAAGTTTCTGCAGTCTCAACTTTTGTATCAATTGGAATAAAGAGTACATGGGACACAGTTGTCTCAGGGAGGGTTTGTGTAGGGACTACAACCTCCTCCCCCACTTGACCCACATCTGCCATCTCGGTTCTCTCCGGTTCCAACAAACCTTGAAAAACTGCTTGCTCTTCTCGTTTTGCCACAACTGGTGGAACAGTTGGCGAAAATTCCTCTGCCTTGGGGACAATATCCTCCTCAACAGTCCAAACTGAAGAATCTGCTATTTCTATATTCTGTGCCTGAAACTTCTCTACAGTAGCTGTTTGAGAGTACTGTTCTTCTGTAGGTATGAGCTCTTCCTTCAGAGTCTGAATGAATGTGTCTGTAACATCTGGTATGTCAGGTGACAAAGTCTGCACATATTCCTCCAATGTGGATGGAACCTTTTTTGTAGTTTGGGTTGAGATTTCTGCTATCTCAACCACATGAACTTGTGGCAGTTGAGATGAAACAGTTTGAGAATATTCATTTGTAGTAGGGATCATTTCTTCCTTAACTGTCTGTATAGAAGTGTCGAATGTACGAGTCTGCAGTATTTCTGCAACTTCAGGTGACACTGTTTGTGCTGTGCCCTCCTGAGTTTCTACTGAATATTCTCCCACTGTTTGACTGGATATTTCAACAGTTTGAAGTGGTGTTTCCTCAGCAAGTGTGTCTGCATCTGCTGGATCCAGCAATTCCTTAGAAGTCTGAATTGACATCTCAAATGTCTCCACTTTCAGCAGCTCAGGGATTTCTGTTGGTTCTGGTGTTACAGTCTGCACTGATCCTTCAAGCATGGGTGTCAAATCAGTGTGTACTGCCTGCACTGACATATCTTTTGTGTCAGTACCTGGCACTTCAGGTGTCAATGTTTGCACAGAATATTCCTGCACAGGTACAATTTCTTCTGTCTTGGTCTGAACTGATGACTCCACACTATCAACAGCTACCAGCTCAGTGGCTTCTGGAGTTGAAGTCTGTGCAGCCTCATCATGGGTTGTGGCTGGTTCCGTCTCTAATGTCTGGATAGATATTTCACCTGTTACTACGGGGCCCACATCTACTACCTCTGGTGTTTTTGTTTGCACACATTCTTCCTGTGTGGATGTAAGATCTTCCTTCAGTGTCTGAACAGAAAAATCTGCAGTTTCAGTTTTTTCTACTACATGCATTTCAGGAGTCATAGTTTGAGCATAATCCTCACATGTAACAGCTACAGGTTCACTGTTAGTTTGCACAGAAGATTCTATTACCACAGCATCTGGTGATTTAGAGATATCTGGTGTCACTGTTTGAGCAGACTGTTCTTGTACAAGCAATAACTCCCAGACTTCAACAGGCTGAGGCTCTGAGTCAACCAATGCCTCTACAGCCTCACTTGGTGGTCGTGTTGCAACAGCTTCATCTATGACCTTAACACTGTCAACTTCCTCAGACTTCAGTTCTCTATATGAGTCATGATGAAACTCAGGGCTACGCGTATCTGCAAGTTGCACACTCAATGGTAAACTTGGTTCCTTAAATTCGGAAGCAACATCTGGTTCCTTACCATCTTTCTTTCTTTTCCGTCCCTTCCTTTCAATTCCCTTTTCCTCTACTGTCACTTTCTCTGCAGTGCTGTCACTGGTTGCTGTACTAGCTTCATCTGGTTCAGAACCCTGTACCTCTCTTATTATCCCCTTAGAGGGTTCATCCTTTTCCGTACTATTAACGTCCAATATGACCACTGCCTGACCAACTAATGGCTCTATGCTTGATTTCTGGAATACAGGAGTTGATTCTTCTGAGTCCTTTGCTTTTACCTTCTGTTTCTTTTTCTTCTTTTTCTTGTTCTTTCGTGGATCACCTTCCTCCATCACTGACATTTCATCCAATGTTGTTTTATCTTCAGGATCATAACCTGTGTCATGTGTCATATCACTGTCTCCAGGTGATGGTGGGGAAATTGGTGTTTCCAAAATCATGATATCCTCCTGTTCTGTTGGCTTGGTTGTATCAGATGATGATGCTGATGAGCCTGGCATAATAATTTCTGTAGATTCTGCAAGTGATGTTTCCAATGATGTTTGAACTTCACGCTGATCATCACAGATAGCATCTCTAGGAGTTTGTTCTGGAGTATCTACTTGTTCTACCTCAACAGGTCCTTCAGGTGAACTCTCTTCAAGCCCTTTAGCTTTATGTTTCTTTCTCCTTCTACTTCTCTTGGATGTACTAATTTCTGCCTCACTCTTCATAGATGTATCATCCCTGGCTTCACCATCAGTCTTCAGTGGGGTAGGAGCAAGTCCAGTACAAGTAACAGTTTCTTCGATCACAGTACATGAAACTGTTTTTGTACCAGGAAACTGTATTTCGATGTTCTCTTGGACTACTTTGTGCTCAGGCACTGTACCTGTACATGGTTCATCCCTCTTATCTTCTGATGATAGTGTCAGTTCTTTCTCCTCAACCTTCATAGATGCTGATACTTCAGCCAGTTCTGAAGGTTGCTGGAAAGAAGTTTTAGGTTTCTCTTTGATAGATATGGCAAACTCAATTGTTTTAACACCATGTTCTGGAGATGTCTGGGATGTGATGTCTTTACTTACTCCAGCATCTGATTTCATGAAAGTTTCTTGAAATTCGCTTGGTTTAGGAGACTGCGTTATTGATTTACCAACAATACCTGAAGTGAAATACTGATCTTCCTGTAATTCAGATGTCCCCACACCAGTTATTCCTAATGGTTCAGTTTGAGACACAGCCACATGTCCGTCTTCTACAGTCATGTGTGGCTTTTCTGTGTTTTCGGACCCTACAGTTTTCTCAGAAGTAACGCTCGTCACAGATCCCTTTGCATCTGCCAGTTCGCAAATACTTGCTGTTTCTTCAATTATATTCTCACCTACAGTTGCATCCTGGGATTGTGAGCCAATATATTTTTCTGCTTCTCCATAATGAACTGCTATACCTTGACCTTCCAGTTCAGTCATTACTGTGTGTGAATATGATTCCTGGGATGCCTGTGTTTCTTCCAATCCTGGTAAAATACCACTCTCAAGAGAAAGTACCATGTCAGAACTTGATGCAAATGGAATGTCAGTCACAGCAGTTGCTACGGCTTCATGTTGTGTTACACATGGATACTCCACATTTTCAGGAGCCATCTCTGAAGTATGCTCCCTTACACTTCTTGTAACATCAGAATCTTCTTTGGTTTCAAGCCCGGAAACTATGTATTCTGACTCAGTTTTAGGTTCAAATACCTCAAATTTTGTGGCAAGTGACTTAAATACTGAAGATGAATTTGGAAGAACTTCTTCAGTACTTGTCACAATATGTAACTTCTCTTCCTCAGTTGCAACATTTCCAAAAACATCCTTCTCCATTAATTCTTCCACAGTTATTACTGAATGGTCTTTGTTAAATTCAGAGACAACATGATGACCTGTGACTTCTAGAGACGATGACTTTTCAGCATCAGTTTCCACTACACTTTTATCTTGTACTAATGATTCACATGTGTCTGGCAACACTTTACTGACCTCCTCTTCCAGTTCTTCAGCTGCGGCCAACACTGTCTTTGCATCTGCACCATCTCTCATTAACACTTCTTCAAGTGTCCCCTCAAACAGCCTATTAACATAACTGTTCTCTGCAGTCTCCTCTTTTACTTCATGTAACAATCCTGGTGCAGTTATCACCAAAATCTCTTCTCTCTGGGTATGTTCCTGCTTTTCCACTGGTGACTGGCCATCCGTGCCACCTTCTGCAAGTTCTTTTTGGCCTGATGATAATTCTTTCACAAGGTGAACATCTTGAATTTCAGTTCCTAGTTTTCCCTCAAGGTCTGAAATCACACTACCATAATAGTTTTCACCTTCTTGAAGGCCTGAATGATGTGACTCTCCTGGAACATCAGCATGTTCTTGCCCTGGTATATCAATGCGGTTGTGCTGTTCACACTGTTTTTGGAGATCAAAATCCAGTATTTGCTGACCTATATGACCCCCTGTTCTAGATACCTCAACTCTCACTCTGGGAACTTCTTCAGTCACTTCTACTTCCTCTGGTTCTTCCACCACTTCTTCAGTTATGTGCTCCTTTCCATCAATGATAACAACCTGTCTAACAACTCTTCGGATTCTACGAGTAACTTTTCTTGTAACCTGCTCAACAACTGCATGTACACATGATGATGAAGTTGTAATGTGTCCATCTACATCAGTACCTTGATCTTCTGGTTGTGAAGGAGCAGAACCCTCAGGTTGATGCTCAGCTGATACATCTACTTCAGATGGTTCCACAACAATATAATCATCACCACTAATTTCTTGAGTTTCAATTCCCTTCAGCAGAAAAGAAGGTGGTGTAAGATTTTCTATTTCTCCAGAGACCGTGTGGTATGAAACAGTCTGATGCTGAGGTTCACCAGAGAATTCTGAAAGCCTCTGACCACCACCAGGAACACCTGACGACACACTCCCTACGTATGACTGAGTGGTGGTAACATGCAGCATTCCATCTCCTTGGTTTTCTGAAGCAGTCTTTTGCTGTTCTTGTAGAGTGACTTGAGAGAATGCAAGAGACTGTGTTACAGGGACTTCCACACATTCACCACCAGTATCTGAAGATGTGAATGTCTGAAACCTTTGTTGCACTGTGTGCTGCTGTTGGGATATCACAATACGCCGAACTTTGCGAACCACAATTTTCTGGTTTCCATCCTTATCAACTATCACTTCAGTTGTACTTTCATCGGGATCAACAAGCACTGTTTCAAATGACTGTGGTGCAGTGTGAACTATGTTCAGTTCAGAAGTACTGGTCACAGATTCAGAATCTTCTTGACCTTGTCCTTTGTATTTTACTTCAACTAGTAGGTCATCACCTGAGTTTACATCCTTCTCTTCTGGTAAAACATTACCTTCTTCTGTGGGTGCTACAAGGTTTTCACCTCTTCCAATACCAGCTTTTGTTGCAATTTGAATAGTCTCTTCATTCTCCGTTTTCTTCTGAAAAACATGTATCTTATTTTTCTGCATTTCAACAGCTGGAGAAGTCCACGTATCACTTGCAGTTTGGACTGCAACCTCGGGTGGAATTTCTTTCTTAGCTGCCTCTGGTGTTTCTATGTCACTAAAAAACTGCCCTGACAACTCTGTTTGTACTTCCATGTCAACAGGTGGATTGCATATAGTTCCTTCATCTTTTGTTGTCACTTCTGATATTAAAAATTCAGTTTTATCATTCTTAGACTGATCAAAAAGCAAACTGTTGCCTGTCTGAGACTCAACATCAAGGACAGCTGGTTCCTTCTTCATTTCAACTTCTGGAGCAATTTGGCTTTGGACTGGGACTTCACTAGGCACTGGTGATGTATCAGATGCTAGAGCAGCCTCTGCTGCTGGCTCACTCTGAGAAACAAAAGGACTTTTAATAGTTATTTCATTATCTTCAACAGACAAGGATTCTGGAACTTCTTTGGTGAAGAGAGATTCTACAGTTTCTTGAACAGAAAATGCTCTATTGTTGCTGGAAAATGAAACAGATGTAGCTGCTACATGATTCTGTGGGTGTACGACCAAATCAAAACCTTCAACATAAGGAGCAGTCTTGGGTTCATCTCTGGGAAAGGAGTGTTCTACAAGTGATAAAGGCTCAACAGAAGATACAAAGGTTTCTTGCTGCTTCACTTCAGAAGGCTGCCCCTCCTTTGCCTTTGATTCTTCAGTGATAAACAACCCCTAAAAGAATGCCAATCAATGACTCAGAAATATTGTAACAAGAACAAAAAGAATCTGAATTCTCAGAAATATGTTGTTTAAAAGAACCGAAATGAAGAAACCCCAAAACAACAAATAATATCAAGCTTAAACACAGTAGCATAGGAAACCAACCGCACAGCAAGCACAGAGAAACAAGCTAACAACACGTATGCATAAGTACTAGTTCAGAAGAGACAAATTTTGAGATGACTGTACGAATAGCTTGAAAAAAAGAGGGAGATAGACATACTGCAAAAGAATCAAGCAATTGAGAAGAAGAATCAAAGAAGACAGCTGTTTTTCAAGGGGTTGGTACAAGTTATCCAATACCTGCAGCATATCATGATGAATTTTTAATTCCTTTGCTGCCTCATGAATAGCTTCCTGCACAAGCTGAATGTGTTCTGACAATGCTACTGCCAACTGCTGTAAATCAGGGTAACCCTGAAGACCCTCACATTGGCTGGCCAACTCTAAAAGTCGGGTTTCTTTCAGGTTCAGCTCCACAGAAAGTTTCTGCAAGGCAGAGAAAAAACATTATTAAACTGAAGACCCAGGATAATCTGAAGGTACTTTACAAACAGATAAACCTATAATAATAATTTTTAAAGTAGTGTAATTTATGCTCTCACCTCAACAAGGAAATAAGACCAGTTATGAAACAAGTTCTAAAAACTGCAGTTTTTGATAATGTTACAAGTACCAGTCAAAAATAATGAAACTACCTTGAAAGTATTTGTAACACACATTACCAAGTCATGTATATCAGTAGGTATACTAACTTCATGAGCAAGAAGCTGATCTCTGATGGCTTTTGGTGACGCTGGTCGAGTTTCAGTACGAAGAGTAGCATTGACAGTACTAAGCCACTGCTCTAGGTCAGTTAAAAATTTTTCATACTGCAGCACTTCTTGACGGCGTTTTTCTTGAACTCCCAGTGCCATCTGCTCAAAAGTGTCAGTAAGAAAATATGTGAGCATCATGTATTGTAAAAAAGAAAAAAACACACACAAATAAAATGTACTCTCTGTGGAACAATATTATGGTATTTAAGTAATCATGGTACTAGCCCCTACATAACTTGGTCCACTGAGAACCCGTTTTACATTGTGGACTCAATATTGTATGAAAACATATACTACATATTATGAAATGCACTGATATGTCATACACTACTAAATTTCAATTCACCTTTAGTTAATGAACAGTATGCGTAAAAACAGTACGTGGCAACTGACATGTTAAAACAGGAGTGCACTTCTAATTACACCTATAACAATAATGCTATGCATCTGAGTTAGCAGTACAGAAAGACTATGCCAATCTCGCATAGAAAAATGCCTCACAGTTAACATGATTCTTCAGATTTTCAAGGTTGTAACAATGAAATTATATTCAGAGTTGTGAAGCAGTGTGGTCTGCCAGAACAACACTGCTAATTGCTTAAAGCTGGAGCCTGCAAGTTCCTTCTAAATGTCAGTACATTTCTACCAGGCTACCACTGTATCACATCCCAGATGAATGTTATCTTGCATCATACTTCAAGTCAAGATTACAATAAACTTTGAACTTCATCAGGATATTCACTATTAAAACACTAATGCTTACTTGTACAGTTACTGCTCCTTCTATTACAGAACTAATGCTTACTTGTGCAGCTATTCCTCCTGGCTGTATTATTTGCAACATGAACAACACACAAAAATCATTTAATATTAACCTCAATATCTAACTCAGCAGTCTAAACATTTACTGAATACATACCTCAACCAAAGTCTTGCCTTGCTCTATTTTAGACATTAATGTGACAATGTGAGTTCGCAACCTAGCCAGAGTTGCCTCAAGTGACTGTGTTTCTGCATCAGGTGGTAGATCCCGTAACAACATTTCAAGTTTAATGGCCTCTTGTTCCTTCAACTGAACATCGTCCAACAATTTCTGAAATGCAAAATGTACATGAGTTGTTAACTTTATTACTCTTACAAGTCTTAGTATTATATATATATGCTTTTAAAATACACTTAATTTCTCTCACACCAGCCATTACATTTTGGTGGAATATTAAGAGAACAGAGCGATGTTTATATTTTAGAAAACTTCACAATTCTTTTACATTATAATTCATTTAAATCAGATTAATTTAGCCAGGCAGGCTCATGTATCAGGGAAGTTAACAGCCGTTTTATGATTGCATTTTGTATAATTTCTCTAATGTGACTAGATTCTGAAAGAACCTGGAAATCCTACGAAGAAAATAAAACAGAAATTTACTTCTAACCATGAAACAAAACTTAACTTTCCTTTTTAATAATGTATTTCACTTGGGGATACTTTAAGTATACTCAGAATTTCTTTTCTCACACTGCAGGACAGTGAAACATGAAATTCCCCAAGGATCAATTCTAAGACCCTTAGTTTTTCATTACATATATATAAATGATCCTCCGAGAATAAATAACTGAACAGTACCCAAACATTCGCTGATGACACTGGTGTCACAATTTCAAGGCAAAATGCATCCTTCTCTTCAGTGTCACAGTTCTGTCTCACAATGAGCAAAGAGTTTATTGCCAATAAGCTTGCCCTAAATCAATACAAAATGAATACAATAAAATTTATAAGGAATAACTCTCCACAATATCCATGACGTACTTCCTATGATAATATAAAGAAGATTCTGTAACTACAAAATCCTTGGTTTATGAATTGATACCACCTGAAATGGAAAAGTCCTTACCAAATGATTCCTACACCATGTGGAGCATGTTATATACACAATTAGGTTTATCTTTTTCTGCAACGCTGATTCTCAAAGAAAATTTCTTTTACTTATCTTCCCTCTGCAATGAAATGTGGAGTAATCTGGGGTGGGGAAGGCTAGTGCCAGGATTTGTGCACCTGATGCATACGCATGTAAACATGTATGCACATAAAATTCTGATCATTCTTTCAGCTAAAAGCCAACACTTCATATGCTCAAGTAAGTGTGTCTAAAATCATACAGAATGTTAACACACATGCCTAATCCATTAGCCACGCAATTTCTTTTAACATTTTAGAGAATGAATTATGACACAGAATGGGGTTTCATACTACTGTACTGCTGTGCAGAAGAAGGGCCATGGATGATATGGTATTTATGTAGTAAAAGTGAAAACTTCCATGTGTACACAGATTTGAATTTAAAGTCAGGAACGCGAAAAAAAATAGAGGAATCCACGTCTGGAAAGTACACAGGCTGTATTGCTCATGTAATACTTAGTGGCTGGCTAAACAATGCTGCATAAGCTGCATTTCTTGGGCAGTTGAGTGATTTTCTCTCTTTCAGTCTTGTACACCACAATGCATCACAGAAGCATCTCACCACCTCTAGTACATATTTGAGGCGGTGGTTGATGCCATTTTCTAGAGCATATTCATAATGAATGGGACTGTTCTAACAAACAGGAATAATCACAACCCACTGAGCATGAGTTTCATCTTAACAGGGATGGGATTTCCCACTGTGATGAATGCTGCCTACTTCTAGGGATCACAACTCTAGAACCACATTTCATCACCTACTACAATCAAATTCCACATGTTGCAACAAGTCAGAAGCCATGGACAAGCAGTTTTCTTTCCACTCCTGCGTTAAGTATTAAGGAAATGATCTTGTATCAAACTTACGTCAATTCTGTAACTCCAGTTAAAACTGCACGACATAAACAATCACAAATTTCTACTTTTTCGACTGTTTGGTAAAATGGTCAGTTTTTGTTATTCTGTACTGTGTACTTGTGGTAACCATCCATTCTACTGGCTAAAAACATGCAAGATGCTTGTTGCTTTTGGCACAGGTTGATAAGGTTTCTTGGCTGCCTTACTATCCTCTCACTGAACTATGTATGTATTATTCTATACTCTTGATATCATTACCATGACACATGACAATAACACAGAATTAAAACTTGTCTTATGTACAACTGTAGCAACTGGATGCACTGTACACACCCACAGACATGAAGTTACATTGTCTCAAGTGGTAAACAGTGTCAACATATCAAAGAAGTGTAATGACCTTATCATCAGGGCCAAGCAGTCACAAGTTGGGCTTACAAAACCTCCAAAGTATAACAGCAGGAAACATAGTGTAACACACAAGAATTCATTAATATCACCAACACAACTGCAAATCTCTGTGTGTAGTGTCACATCAGGTCACAACTGTTGCAAATGCATACCTATGCAATACAGTTTATTCAAGGTCTGCATTCATTATCAATATTCTTGATCATGCCTCTCACAAATCACTTACCATTAATGTGGCCAACATGCTTGCCAAATCATCTGCAGGTAGGCAACTGAATTCAACTTCTGCCTTGTCCACAGACTGCTGAAGAGCAATGACGTCTGATGTCAAAGAGACCTGCAACATAGCATTTACTATTTCACAGTGTGAAAAGGCACTGTAATTTTTAGCCTCTGGCTAATACATATCAAGAACATCAAACTTTTCTGCTGAAATGTACTTTTTGCAAATAAAACTGTTTACTGTCACATTCAAAAATTGGAAAATTACATCAAAATGCCAATGAAAGTGTGAAGGAAAAATATCAGAAATATCCATATCCCCTGTACTTCTAGCCTCACCAATGTAGTACAAGTAACCTTTCAAATATAGAGATCTATATTACCTATACAGTTTAAATGAGTATTTGTGAAAATGTAACACACGCAACAAAAACAAACTCATGCCAATATGACTTGAACTAGCATATTTGACTCTTGCACAACTGATAGTCACCTGATGGATGTCCACAGTATTATCCTCACATTTTGTTTGTTATGGAACCCAAGCCATGCATTTAACATGATCGAGGTTCTTCTCAAAATCCAGTAGGCACATTTCAGTATTTACTCAAAATATAGCATGTATATTATTGTAATTAATGAAAGGTACAGAAAAGAGGCATGAGGACAAGTGCAAGGAAATTATGAATGACTGAAATTATGATCTCTGCTGTATGCTTATGCCACTTCAAGCTTCAGGCTCAATAAATTGTATGTGCTTGATTTTTGTTTCCCAGACTGTTCATGCTACAAAAGCAAGAGACCAAATGCTATTTTCATAAAGAATATAATAAGTGGGAGCTTTACTCAGTCAAGACAGTGTAATAGGTCTTATTGAAAACTATACTATACATTTGTCACTATAAACCTGTACAAAGAAACCACAGGCTGCTGTCTAACAAGTACATTTTGTTGTTGTTGTTGTTGTTGTCGTCGTCGTCATCGTCGTCACTTTTATCTGTTACATTCTGCCATGCTGTATAATTAATTATCACAACAATAATTCCCTTTCAACACAGTCTTTTCAGTTGATTGATTTACTGCATCTCACTGTATACAGAGGCTGATACATAATCAACTTCATTTTGGCTCATGCGAGTCAGACCCAGATATCCATTTAGGACTATACAGTTCTTCACTGGTAAGGGTTATGTTATGAAATCATGTGTTAAATCAATGTTTTATAATCATTTTATGATTATTTTTATTTTGGGTAACTAGATTTTTAAAACACTTCTTCTTCTTCTTCTTCTTCTTCTTCTTCTTCTTCTTCTTCTTCTTCTGTGGCGCTACAGCCCGGGGTGGGCCTTGGCCTCCTTTACAATAAGCCTCCAGGCCTCTCGATCCCTTGCTCTGTCTCTCCATTCATTTATTCCCATCTTTCTCAGGTCCGTGAGCACGTCATCCAGCCATCTCATTTTTAGTCTTCCTCTTCGTCTTGTTGCATACAGCTTTCCGTACAACATCTTTTTTGGAACTGCAGTGTCTTGCATTCTTTCTATGTGACCAAGCCATCGTATTCTTTGCAATTTAATCAACCTGACAATGTTCTCCCCCTTAATTATAACTTCTAAATCATCGTTTCGTCGAATTGTCCACAATTCGTTTTCTTTCACAGTCCGTATATTTTCCGCAGTATTTTCCTTTCAAATACTGCTAATGCTCTTTCCTCTTCCATGGTGAGTGTCCACGATTCTGAACCACAGGTAACCACTGGGCGTACCAACGTGCGGTATATCTGCAGCTTGCTGCTTCTTGATATGAGGCTGCTGTTAACCAATTGTCTATTTGCATAGTAGGCCTTATGGCCCATCATAATTCTCTCTTTTATGCATTTGTTATTATTGTTAGTGTTACCAATATTTCCCAGGCACTGGAAGCTCTGAACTCCTTCGAATGTTTTACTTCCAATTCGTAGATCCCCAGCATTTCTCCTATGTTCATAGGTGGATGTAACCATATATTTAGTTTTATTTTCATTTATTTCCATTCCCAGTTTACTTTTTTCCTCTTCTAGGTCCAGGTACACTTCAGTTAGTTTTTTCTGTGTCCTTGTGATGATCATGATGTCGTCAGTGAATGCACATATTTGACTAAGTTTTGTGAAAATTGTACCTCTCTGATCTATCTTCTGGACTCCATGATGTAGGGCTAGAATGAACAGGGTGGTAGAAAGGCTGTCACCCTGCCTAACACCTGCATTAAATATAAAACTATTACTCAATTTATTGGTTACCTTCACCCTTGCTGTAGTATTCTTCATTGTCATCTTGACCAATGTGATTAGCTTATATGGGATCTTCATGTCTTCCATTACCTGGTACAATTTATATCTATCTATGCTGTCAAATGCTTGTTTAAAATCCACAAACAACATATGCAGGACCTGGTTGTGTTCATAGTGTTTTTCCATCTGTCTAATAACGAATATTTGATCACAGGTACTTTTATTTTTATGAAAAACACACTGATATTCTCCAAGTACATTTTCTGTGATTTTTTTTTATCTTTCATTTAATACATTAGAGAATACCTTATATACTATATCCAATTATGTAAAGCCTCTATAGTTGTTGCAGTCAAGTTTATCACCTTTTTTGAATACGGGGCAGATAATACCAGTTTCCCAATCTTCAGGCATCTTTTCTTCCCTCCATATGACACATATTAGTTCGTGTAATTTTTTTACCAGTTGTTTCCCTCCATATTTAATCATTTCCGGTATGAT
>Ga0123352_10008192_pt1 | contig 16259 bp, 11 predicted proteins | sample TergutLab28metaG_FD_89700 | JGI IMG/M metagenome (GOLD analysis project Ga0123352, IMG submission 89700) | Labiotermes labralis P1 segment gut microbial communities from Petit-Saut dam, French Guiana - Lab288 P1 | ecosystem: Host-associated > Arthropoda: Insects > Digestive system > Gut ... | reverse complement strand
TAGTAGAGAAGTGTAACACATAATGTTGGAGACAGTAAGAGGCTTGTTTATTTTTAAATAATGGGGCAAAACTAATTAAAAGTTTAATATTTAAAAAAAAAAAAAACATTTCCTTTAGGATTAAATTTTAATCTTGTACCTCAAAAGTGCTGGTGAAAAAAAAAAAAATTACAGAAAGAGGATCAAATTTCAGTCTGATCAAATCACAAGACAATATTATTCAGGCTAAGTTTCATGCGATATTGAAAAAGTGCATGAAACCAATCTGTTCATTTGCTATGGTAACAATGCTAAAGAAAAACAAGTAGCATTATTTTTACATGCAGCTTTATGGCAGTCAGAGTTATTGTCATTATTGTGCCCTCAAATACACTATATAAATGTAGTGGGTGAATGCTAAATGAGGATAAGGCAGTTTCCTTTACAAATTTGAGAATGTGGCAAGATACAAAAACAAAATCAGCCGGATTTTGCCATTAAGGTTTCAGTAAGTAGGTGATAAAATATGGCCTGTCCAGGCTTGTAATGGGATAACTCTACCTTTATTATGTGCCTCATCTGCCATTGTATTGGTGTATACATGTTACTTTTATTGTACTACAGGGTACTGCAAGCCAATGCTATTAACCTAACTATGACAGAACAAAAGAGTATCACTAGATCTCTTGCTGGCAGGCCTAAGAATCTTAAAGATAATTAAGCAAATATTTGTGTAGTGTGCATAAGTGAAGTGTAGCCATCGAAGTCTAAAGGTGGGTACACACCCATAACGTTACCACGTACCATAACACCTCATCGTGATAGTGTGGATGGGACTCGTGAACGCCTAATATATCAACATTTGGTTATGGTTATGCAGTAATGTTACGGGTTTGTTCGGCATGCTCTTGGTATTTGGCCTTCGCATCAAAGGGACGATAAGCTTATTATGGCCTGAGCAGGTCTAGACATGCAACGTGACATGTCACAACCGCCACTCTTTTCTCTTTCTCTTTAAAGCGTAATGTATATAAATGTATGAAGCCACTGCTAGCTGCAGAGACATCACTCTGGCTCCCATAGCAAAGTAAGAACCCCACAGTGTAACGCTCACAGGATACTGTTACGTCGTGAGGAACGGGATGAAAGTTCAGCTCGTAACTCCATATCGTGTCAGTCACTTGCAGTGTTATGGCGTTATGGTATGCAGTAACATTACAAGTGTGTACCCACCTTAAGGTGGCCTTCTCTTTGCTGTTACAAAAAAAAACCTATTAGTTGTAATACTGAAAAAAGTTTGTCAGTTCATTTTGAAAAGCAATGTATTTAGTGAATAAGTGTTACATATATTCAGCTAACATTTGGTGATAGAATCAGCATTGGTCACAAACGAAGCAAGTACCCAACTAATGTCCTTCAGTGCAGTGTCAACACAGAAAATCTGAAAAGTTGAGTGATAAATGCTAAATAAAACTTAAAAGACAGTACAGATGCACACAAAATTTCACATGGTTTTTTCATATTCATATGCCCATATTTTGGGGTACACAGTGGTGCAATTGGTTGAGGCACTGTGCTACAAGTTGGAAGATCGTGGGTTCAATTCCTGATGGCGTTATTGGAATTTTTCATTGACATAATCTTTCCAGTTGTACTATGGCCCTGGGGTCGATTCAGCCTCTAACAGAGAAGAGTACCAGGAATATTTCCTGGCAGTAAAGGAGGCTGGTGCATAAGACTAACAACCTTACCACCCATGTGTGCTGATTGTCTTGAAATCTGGGAGCCTCAACCTCCTGTAACCCTCTGGCCCTGTTCAGGCCTGTAATGGGATTGCTTTTATGCCCATATTTCAGGAAACAAAAATATTGAACATCCCCCCCCCCAGTTTTGTCATATACGAGTACCAGCACCTTCAGTTCTGGAGGGAATCACCAAAAAAGCCAAGTAAGTTTCTGAGTAGAAATTCAGTTTGTTCTCTTACAATCACAAGATCAAGTAAGCACAGTTACTTGAACAATGCATTATTCAAAATAAGTGGAAAAATTTTATGATACTGTCCTCCCTCAAGTTGTAAAACAAGACTAATACATACTTGAATAATACCTACGTGCGTAATCATTCTCTTGGTTGAGTCCAAAGCACACAGGCTTCTGGCCATCCCATTCACCACCCACACAACGGCGATGGCTTGACCCAATCATAGAATACTTCCCAATATCAATGCATCTTGAAACCTGAACATATAAAAACAATCCACTCAGGCAAAGAACCTACAAAAACATAACTGGAAATTTCTATAGTAAAAACCAACTAGATGCACCAATGTCTCAAATTTATTTTATTTGGAGTAACACTCTACATGTTTCAGATGGTCTTTCCATCCATGTCTGCTGTCTGCTTGCTAGCAAGCAAACAACAGTATCTGCTTGACATATGTCTGTTGCTGTATGTACAGTCTTGAACTCCTGATGGTGGATGGAAAGACCGTCCAAAACGCGTAGAGTGTTACTCAAAATAAATTTGAGACATTGGTGCATCTATTTTTTTTTACTATAGTAATATATTACGATGCACGGCACTATGAATGTCAAATAACTGGAAATGTTGGCTGTAAGAATACTATTTCAGTCCAAGAAAAAAGTATTTAAGTAAAGCAAACAACAGAAATATTACAAAGATGTCCTGAAAGAAATCAACAACTGGACATTTCATGTGTCATGTAACGGTACATGTAGAGACACCCCTTTTCCCCATTTAATAATTAGAGTGAAAAATATCGCTACTTTCTGCTGAAGAATGGCGATCTGAACATAAATTACATTTAAAAATGTACTAAACTTGTATACTTTTACAGAATATCTAGTGGTATTGGATTTTCCTACTTGCTGCATTTGTTGATCCCATCTGACATTTAAAATCACTAGAATGCTGACCACAAGCTTCGTAGGAAAAAGTATTATAAGGTTTGAGATTTCATGTCAATGTGTATTAATGTCATCTTCTACTGAGTTATGACACCATGTAGACTCATCAAAAGACAACAGTGTTTCAGGAGAATGTATTGCCTCATATCAAGGGTGAAGTAAGTTGGGAAGGAATGTGGAAAGTTATAAGGTAAATTAGAGGCATCCTACTTAGAAAGTCCACACTAAGCATTATGGAGACAGATATCAGTGTGGGTGAATGGGAATGATGCACAGGTGTACTGACATTCTTAACCTGACTGATGATGACCTCAATCAGTATTATGGAGGAGGTACAGCACAGTTCTAACCCTTGGAAATTTCACAGTGCACAATACCACCCAGCAACAAGTTATATAACTCCATTACAGTCCTGCTGTTGACTCACAGGAGAAATTGTGACAAGCCTTATTCAGGAAGGGGTACATGGCAGTGCAGTTGTTTAAGGCACTGTGCTACAAGCTGGAAGGACGCAAGTTTGATTCTTGATGGGTTCATTGGGATATTTCGTTGACTTAATCCTTCTGGCCACATTATGGCCCTGGGGTTGACTCATCCTCTAACAGAAATAAGTACCAGGGATATCTCCTGGGGGGTCAAGGCAGCTGGTGCGTAGGGCTGACAACCTTGTCCCCCCATGTGCCGACTGTCTAGAAATTCTGGCAGCCTCAGTTACCTGGAGTCTTCTGGGCCTGTCCAGGGCTGTATAGGTGTAGATATACCATTAGCTTATTCAGGAGATGGAATTTAATGAATTGTGTTCTGCACTGTTACTGCTGCCACACTGAGGACACACTCACAATAAGATCACATGAATCAGAATGGTGAATACTTAAGACTATGTAAGGAGCATACTCCAACATCCAGTTCACCATGGCCACCGAGATATATGGCCATCTGCCCTTCTTTTACATTGGTATATTTAGAAAATCAGCTGATGCTTTTGGTGAAACATTACAGATAGCCAAACTACACCAATTTGTAATTTGATGCTAAATTGCCCACCAAGAACAAACACAACAGACACAGGGACAGTCCCAAATATGCCAACACATATCACGAAACCACAAAAATTGTTAATTTGTCCCTGTCCATGCCGTGAAGGTATTTAGGGGGAGTGGAGGTACAGCTCCACTCATTCTTAACCTCAGCACTATATGGAGGTAAATGGCTAACTTCATTCACAGTTGCTTTACACCCATGACAGAAAACTGGTACCCTTTAAATAGGAGAATAGGTGGACCCTGAGCTGGACTGGACATGGAGAAGAGAAAAATCTCTTGCCCCTACTGGAATCCTAGCCCAGACTGTCCATCCTTTAGCCTATCATTACCGACTACACTATTCTGACTCCCTGATGAAACTGTGTTACTATCGTCATGAAATAAGTATTTATTGAATATGTACCAGAATAACAAAAAGTCTATGTCTTTATTTTTAAATTTGTCACAATTAAGGGCTGCCCATAATTCTAACATCCAAAAAATCAGACTGCCTGGTTCTACATTCTTTGGTAAACTGACTCCATTGTCTTCCAGGTTCTTTTCTTTAATATAACTCACCAACAGGGAGCCTGGTGGGAACTCCACCACTTCTTCAGTGATCTGCTGATCATTGTAGAATGACACCAAATTTGGCTCTGTGTTACGAAATACACATGTACTGTTCCTCAGAATCCCCACTCCATCCAGCACATCTTCACCTTCTGCAATCAAGTGAATACATCTGAGCAAACAAGAATATTTAAGTTAACCATACTTAACCAACAACGAAGTGCCCAAATCTAGTAATATGTGCACACACACTACAAACTATTTAGTGAATGGAAATAAAAACTCACTGGAGTTTTATCTGAGAACTTCCAACATTAACACCATATTTCAGCAACTTCCTTGTTTCTTGGCACAAAGTGGCACAATAGTAACACATTGGCTCAAATCATATAGTCAAGAAATGCCTTATTTTACAGCCAAGCACCTTTACACTGAAATAGGATGTGTATTGTACAGTGCTCCAAATGAACCAGGGTCCAGAGTGTTACAATAGCTACAATGTCTTAGGCCTGTGCTCTTGATATTAGGCCATGTAACATCCCAGAAAAGTGAATGTCAGAAATCTTACACTGTTTCAATCTGAAGTGCATTACCACATATTTTTACAGTCATCAGACAATCATAAAAGCAATCCCATTACAGGCCTGGACAGGCCCTGAGGGTTCAAGGAGGTTGAGGCTCCCAGATTTCAAGACAATCGGCACTTGAAGGTGGTAAGGTTGTCAGCCATACGCACCAGCTGCCTTTACCCCCCAGGAAATATTCCTGGTACTCATTTATGTTAGAAGCTGAGTCAACCCCAGGGCTGTAGTGTGGCCAGAAGGATTATGTCAATGAAAAATTCCAATGACATCATTGGGAATCAAACCTGCGACCTTCTGGCTTGTAGTGCAGTGCCTCAACCAAATGCGCCATCACATGCCCCATCAGACAATCAGATAATAAAAACTTTAATAAAATAGGAAACATACCGCAGTTTAGGGATCTCCCAACCCAACTTCCATCTTCACATATGATCTTCCATGTTGTCTTTTCACCCATGATACTAGCTATGCAATTAAAAGTAACTTCTGTACCATCTGGAAAACTGGAATCAGACAACAAAAATGAGGCATATTTAAAAGGGGGAACATTAACAAATAAAGAAAGGGAGCCCCTTGATCAACACCAGAATTTGTAACTGAATACTCCTCCTTATTCAGATTGTGCATTTACCTGAGTAGAGGATGATGCAATATATGAGATGCAACCAATTCACAATTTCCAATCTCTAAAAAAACCTACACTGAATGTGTTTAACTTTAAGCACTAATGTATGGCAGCCCCAGTGTTTCAAATGATGAACTACAGAAAACTTCTTGTCATCAGGAAACTATGTTAGGCAGTATATCCAGCTGGTGTGCATATTTTGGACAAAGCATAATGATGCATTCATATTTTCCACAAGGACAAGAGAAGTCACCCATTGTGTCACTAATGATAATAAGAAACAATACGCAATACCTTCTGTCAGTCTCTCCAATTGGTTCTCCATCTCTGTACACCAACGAACCCTGAACTCTAGCAGGAGGACCACAAGCCCTCCTGAATCCTGCAGGAAAATCAATCACACTGATGTCTCCACCCTTTGTTATGTCACTGCCACCCTTAAACTCCACATCTTTCTCGTGGTGTCTGCTGCTCCCATCTAGAAAACATTAAACAGTTTTCATTCCAGGATGAATATGTAACTACAAGGATTATTATAAATTTTGTATTCTTTGCACAAAGTTTTGCCTAATTGTGAGTGCATGCAAAATGCCTGTGAGAGTGGGAGATGGTTGAGTCAATTTGAACCTGTGCTACTACACCAATGGCTGGGACACTTTTCTTTGTACTAACCAGCATCAGGACATCAGTTGGCTCATGTAAGAGACAGTCAAGCACCTGCCAGTTGTTTGAATAAACCATTTTATCTCTTATAAGCTATTTAATATAACAATTTAGAAAACTTACATAAACAGCACCACTGTTTTTCAGTGATCAGTAATTATACGCATACATTTTTTTTTTTGGTGGCATAAGAGCCCAACTTGGGCATAGGCTGCCTCTTTTATGGTTTCTACATCACAAACAGACACACACAACTGGTAGGACCCTTCTGGACAAGCAATTGGCCCATCACAGATGTTGATACCTACACAACACACAATAAACACAAGAAATGAACATCCACACCCTCAGCAAGACTCAAATCCATGATCCCAACAATTGAGTAGCTGCAGACTTTTGCCTTAGACCACATGGCTACCAGGACTGGAAGGTGAAGAGTATAGCCCACATAATTAATTGGTTCATGGGGTGAGTAGTCTCCATGTTTAACCTGAGCTTTCACTGCCAAGTACCTCATTCAACCTGCTTTTTGTGTGAAGTCACTGAGGCTCTGACATGTATATAATGTGCAGTGAACTGCTGTGTTGAGGTGACAAATATATTTCACTAATTCCATCACCTCACTTGTCAAAAAAATAAATGTTTCGGAGTGCAGCTTACCACCAGCCACCGGACCTAACCAGTAAATTTAATGATTACTTTTATTTTACCTGATGACAGAAGCAGACAAAGCTTCCAAAACAGAGTGCATTTGTAACAAAACGTGACAATGGAAAAAGTTGAATACTGCATGTATTGAACTTTAATAACACACCACTGTCACAAACCTTGAGATTTGACTTACTGCTGTACGTCATGGTGGGAAGAGTGTGGTGCCTGCAAGCTGGCACACGAGGCCGCAACTCGCCCAGAATACATTCTATGGGTTGACCTGTTGACTTGCTGTAGTCACTGTCACACTGGAAGGTTACTGATGAGCCATTTGCTATGGTAAGTCCAGCTCTGTATCCAGACAAGTACTGTCCATTGGTTATCATTGGCAATTCACATGGTGCTAGAGAAAAACAGCACATCATTATTTGTTCTGTAGCACTTCATACATTATTCTGACTGTGCATGATGCTGGTATTAAATGGGGTTATTCAGTGGTGACAATCGAATATTACGGATGAAGTTTCAACCTATATACTTCCTTTAATGCTTACAAACAATGAAGATGGAACCAGTATGCAAAACTGTTGGTTTAACTGAAAGGTCTAAAACACAATTCTGACACTGAGATATTAAAACACAGAAGACTGAACAAAAGTACCATACCAAAATTTTGCATTAATAATATTATGTTGAAATTAAAATTTGTTTCTATTTATATTAATTGGCACTACTTCTTTGTATATCTGAATTCATACCTCAAAAATTACTCAACAGAATCACGTGAAAATTGAGTCCTTACTGAATTTCAGGACAGTATTCCAAGAAACAGCCAACAATTTCAAGTAAATGAAAACGGACCTCTAAAATAATGGCAGTGTGCTGTTGTGTAGTATGCATAATGGGCCTCAATAAACTTAACACTGGCAAGAATGACAATGCAGCAACAAGAACGATGATGATGATGATGATGATGATAAAGATGGTATTGAATTTCTAAAGAACTTATTATGCTTAACTGTATCTAACAATATAAATCATGTGACAGGAAGATAATGTAATGCAGTATGATACGATTTCACTTGCCTGCTGTACAATCTGGAATAGATGTTATAGCCCACTCGCCATGCCAGCATCGAAGATTACTAGGTCCTTGGACATTATATCCATGTGGACATGAGAATTCCACTACCTGCCCATTCTCTATTGTGGATGTCCCATTTAACACAGAACTCTGACCTCGGCTGTCTTTTGATGCTAGCTTATATATACCATTTTCTGTTGCAGGGATGTGGCAAGGCACTGTAGTAAGAAAAAATCAATTTGTCAACAGGATGAAATGTTCATTATAATTGGTATTCTTATGATCCTTGAAATAACCAACTTGACACACAGTTTTTCATGTATGTTATCCTTATGTTACATCCCACAGACTAAAATCAGATGACCAATTTATATGCACTACATTTTACCTTCTTTTAAGTATTCCACAAAAGCCCGACAATGGTCAGTTGTGACCATAACATGTAGCTGCTCTTTTGAAAAAACACAGTTGTGTTGGATGGACTGTTTTAAAGATTTATTACATATATAACAAGTTTAACCTTTCAGTAATGCTGTGGTTTAAACTTGAACTACTGCCCAGAACAAGAGTTTAACTGTAAAGCATCCTTCAAGCATGCATGACCACATGGCACACGAAACCCACAGAATGTGAGGAATTACAGGTCTCTACAGTGCACAGAGGCTGGCATTGAAGGGCTAATTATTCCAAACAGTACTCTTTCCTCTTATTCACCAACAGCAAGATGATGAATTGGTAACCCTGCAGACTGGTATTTCAGATGCAATCTGTTTGAGAATAGGCTGGGCCACCAGCTATCCCTTGAGCCTTTTATTGATTTTTTCAGCCACAGTACCTCACTTAGACCATGGGCATATTCACTTCGTTTCCAAATGATAATTCAGCAGTCATCCTATCACTGATGCTATAAAAACCACAAGCCATGTGCGTGGGGCAAGTGTAACACAGAGAGTAACAAATGTTTTACCACTCTCAGTAACTGTAATGTAAACATTTTCAGCTAATTCAGATTGCTTTATGAATGACCGTTTTGAAGCACAATGATAAAGTGGCCAAAATGATTTAAGTATTCAAAGTATCAAAATAACATATGGTAGGTATTATTGTCTGAAACATTGTTATTTTCACCTTCTGTATGACAAGATGTCTGTTCTATTTCTTCAGCAAGAAATAGAACAACAGCATTGGATCCGGTTTTTTAATTAGGTTGTGTAAAATAATCAGGATTTCCTGATGTTCTGTCCAACACTACAGTTGCCATTTTTGGGGTGAATGTATCTGGAGGTTATCATGGGGAGAGAGGGCTATGTATGCCTGGTAATGGGAAGTGATGGCTCTCAATACAGATGTGCCTGGAAGAGGGCTGCAAGTACATCCTATACACTGTTCTTGCTACATTTGCCCTTATATAGAAGGCAAGACAACAGAGAACTAAAAATTGACACTAATAAAATGTGACTGATAGGGAACATGATTCATAACCATTACATGTGTGTCCATACTCCATGGCCTGGTCAGTACATTGATGTGGCTGTGGGCTGGACAACCAAGGAACTGAAGTTCAATTCCTTGGAGGAACAATAGGTTCTTTTCTTCCATAATGCATCCAGACCTACACCAGGGACCACAAAGCCTCCTATTCAATAGGTAATGTGGGCATTTTCTCAGGGAACAAACAGCTGAGGTACGAAGTTGACCAGTTGCCTCCATCTTGCGCTGAGGAAGTGATACTTCCACTCCCCATATAATTTCATGGCATGCATTGGGCACTTTTACCTTCCCTTTGGTGGCACTCAGTACATTTAACCCTGTAAACACGAAGTAAAAACTCATCTGCCATTTGCTAGCATTATTAGCTCACCCTATTCTCCACATTAGCAGGATAAGGGTTAAGGGTGACAAGGATGCTACCTATCTGTTTCAAATGAAGCCAACTAGGTGCACACTACTTCTTAGTATATTTATTTCAACTTCTCTACATGTACTGGGCAACTATGAGCCCATCATCAGGCGAACTTATTGTATCTATGTGACACTGGTATTTTTCATCCTGTATGGGTGGCTGTCTGGTCTGCAGAGCAGACAGCCACCCATACAGAACTAAAAATACTAGTGTCACATAGATAAAGTAAGTTCTCCTGATGATGGGCACATAGTTGCCCAAAACACACAGAGAAGTTGAAATAAATATACTAAGAAGTATTGTGCACCTAGTTGGCTTCATTTGAAACACATTATACAGGGATGCACGGAAAAAAAACATAAAAAAAAATTCTACCCAGTTTACAGTAGGATCACAATAAGAGAACAAATAAAAGTCCTCACAAAACTTACAGATCAAACATTCAGGTTTAGCAGGCTTCCACTGTCCTCTGACACATTTTGCTGTGACATTGGCTCCTATGTTGAGTCCATATCCCTTTCCACAGGAAACTCTAACAACAGTCCCAGGTGAGTATGTCTGATTTGGATCTCTTCCCGTTTTAACTACCTCTATATTTAAAAATGGTTCTTCTGAGATCACTTCACATGGTCCAGCTGTTAATAAAAGAGATCATAGATGAACCGAACACAAGTCACAAAAGCCAAAGAACTAGCAACAGTGTTCATAACTAATAAATAAAATAATGGAAAGCTCTCTTTCAAAATTAAGGTTCCAAAAATACTTGGCAATATTGAATTATTTTAAAATAAAAAATTCAAAATAATACATGAAATAATGTCACAAATTCACAAAACAGTGGAAAAACTGAAGGAACTTTTAAAATTAACCTGATCTCCAAACTCACACTGCACAACATGATATACAACTTAATCTGGCAACTATGATAGGTTTTCATTACACAAGAAGCATGAAAGTATAAGCTAAATGTGAAAAATAGAATCCACTTCTGAAGAAAAGGCTTCTTGGGTGGGGTGGTTGTGGTGAGGGGGAATGAAGGAGATAGTACAGTTTTTTTTATAAAACTGGGAATCCTTAAGATATACAGTTCTAGATGTTTATATGCCTGACGTCCATACAGTCATGATTGAACGGACTGAAACTATCAATTTATCAAAAAATACAACTGTTTTTATCAATTGTATGCTGAGAAACCACATTTATTTTGATTTGAACATAGTACTAAAATACATAATGTTCTTGTAGCAATTTGATGGTACATGAGTGCTTAGATTTTCACGTTTCTGTAGTTGAGGAATCCATTCTTCTGGGATACAATGCAGCATCACATCCCAGAAGAACAGAATCCTCTTGCTAGTAGGCATTTAATAATGATTTAATGTTTTAATGATTTGACCAGACTGGTCAGCCACCTTCAGTGTTTGAAGAGTAAAATCATGGCAGCTGTTACAAACGACAGTGAGCAACTTCATTAATAAACATAATCCTGTATTGCTTAAACATTCATAATCAGCACTTGCACTGGAACTGACTACTTACTAGTGTGTCTGATGTTTCACAAAGAATAAATTAAAGTCACGACAAGTGTCACATAGTCTTACCAACATTCACTTTAACTGTAAAGGTACAACAATTCTTCATCTCTTTGTTTCTTATTTTATTATGTAGAGAGGCAGGAGTCAACTGCTGGTGACATATGGACTATTAGACTGATTGTGTAGAGAGGCAGCAGACAAATGCTGGTGGTGTATGGGCTACTAGACTTATTTTCAATGCACCACATATATCTGAGAATGTTGTACATATTACCTTTCCCCTTGCCTCCCCTTTTCTTTGTTTTGCGTCCTTTTTTGTTACGCCTCCGCCCAGATCTTTGCCACAGTTGCTGACGTTGATTTTGTGCCATGAGAAGTGCTCGTTTGGCACGGACTGATCGGCTCCAACGAAGTCGTGGGTGCATACCAGGCACACACCTGTATATTTAAAAAACCAGTAAGAAGTACAAAAACAGATACTCACAACTGTTTTGTAATGACATAAAAATATGCTTTTCTAAAAAGACAAATAAGATTGTTGCTGTGACACCTAACAAAACATGAAACAGACATTTGTATTAATGTAACTGAAATTCTTCTATATTCTGTATGTCATCCGATAATCAAGTAGAAAGATTACATATAAATGTGAGTTTTATGTATACTTATTTATATGAATATTAATGAATAAATATCATTCTTATCATTGGACACACACTTACAGCTCTTTTAGTTCTATAATAAAATTCTGTGCTTTATCAAAGCTAGTTTGAGTGTTTATGCGGTATGTTGCTGTGTAAATGTTGCCTGAAATTTTAAGTAAAGGGAGTGGTTATCATTTTTAAAAGTCAAACGCTTGTAAAATTAAAGAAATTAATTAAATACTAGGTTGGAGGTGTGTTCTGACATCTGCCTGAAATAAATGACAAACTTATGTAGAGCAAATGACAAAATGGTGGAAGACATGCAGACATCTAGCCTCACTGCAGGATCAGATATCACAGCATAAAGCTGCAACATCCAGTCAGAGAAGAAACAATATTCATATCACAACACAAATTATAAATAACAATTTTAATTTACAATTTTTAACACATGAAATTCAATCATATATCATACAAACAAATTACTGCCCTGAAACTATCACCACAGAATTTGTGTACCTGGGGCGTTGCTTAGGGCTCCATCTTCCTCCAATACATGTTGCACCAGGTGGTCCGTCAGTCAACACATAGCCACGATCACATTCATACATTATCTGCTTGTTGTTTGTCACCTTTCGAACGTACGGACGGTAATCATACACACCCATGTTTCCGACCAACATCACCCGCCCATTCTGAATGTAGCCAGGAAATGGACAATAAACTACAAAATAAAGTGCTGAATTACCCACAAGCACAGTTGTAAATGTCACACTAGGAACTAAGAAAAGGAAGTTAATTTTGGCCAAGTAAACAGACTCTTAAATTCTCAACTAATTTCCACAGAATTAAATGTTTCTACCATCATATGTTTCCTACAGCTTAATTAATTACTTCTAGAAATGTTTAACTAAGCAGTACTGTTTTTGAATTTGGCCAGTTAAGAAAGAATGCAACAATAAAATATTTTCTACAATCAATGCTTTAAGTATATAGTACCACAGAGCACGCTTCACTTCTAGACCATGAAAACAATGGTAAACATTTTTGGAATTTTTGAACAATAAAATGTTGAAAGTATTCTTAAATAAATATCAAAATTCATGATTTCTATTCATTATTCATAGGACCTCTGTGTCCAATAGCAGCTTTCTATCTTCTCTGAAGCTATTTAAATCTTTGTTGGTATTTGGTACTACACTATAATAAATCAAAGAATTCCTCATTAGCTTTGGTGACTTATTTGCATCTCATCTGAAATGTACTCAAATACCATCTATAGACTGAAGAGTAAAATTATAATTGGTTACATAAAATACTTAAATTAATAAAACATAATTTGTTTTTTACATAATTACACGTGTTTTGTCTGTGTCTTGCTGGTGGCAGCCTCATTCAGACTTCCATGACAACACATTTATTTTATACAGTGTGAAATGATGTCACTGTAACATTTCTATGCCCTTACTTCTAAAAATATCAAAGTTTAACTGATCTGTCTTCAGAACGCTACTATCATGGTGCATATGTCTAGCCTGTCCATCCCTAATTAAATCACAGGTTTCAATATTAAAATAATCACTACTAATGAAACTTGTTTTGAAATGTACGAGCACCAACGGATGAAGGAACACTTGCAGACTTAAGTTTAAAAAAAAAAAATGAAAATGTGTGCATGTTTGTTTGAGAATTATTGATGAGTATGAAATATAAATCAAATTACTTACACTGATGGCAGTTAGCTGCTTTGACAACTGCATAATATAAAAAAATTTGCTACTTGTAAAACGGTTGCAGAACTGATAAGTAAGTTTCACTATAATTGTGGGTTATTAATTTTGAACTTTTGTGAATTGTATATAAATATTCTGATCATTCATAATTGAACAGTATGTCAGGGGAATCATGTAACATGCTTTCCTTGTACCCATCATTAATAGTGGCATATCTTTTATATGTTCAGATGTCATAAGTGCATGATGGACTTAAACAGAAAAATTTTAATACAGAGAAGTTGTTCAGATATTAGGCGCATATATACCAATTTAGTGTTCAATAAGCTGCCAGAAGAAACTGCGAAGCTTGAGGGGTTATAGTTCTAATTAAAGACAGGTTACAGCTCACCCTCTTCACAATATGGCTGAACACCAGTCCAGTTGCCAAATAAACATTTTGTGATATTTCCCCCCCGAAGAATGTAGCCATCCTTGCATTTGAATCTTGCCCGCATCCCATGCTCTGTTTTAGGTGCAATTACCAATCCATTACGAGGAGCCTTTGGCATCTGTTTACACCGAGCTACAAACCACACAACATTGTTAGAAGGCACACATCTTAGTCAGGATGGGGTAACACAGGAACATTACCACTAAGCTGCTTCTGTTTCCATATTACATGAAACTTGTGGCATTGCACTCAAACAGCTGGCCATAAAATGATAACTCATATTACATTTCAGCCACCCAATGGTAACATACCTAATGCAAATAATTACAAGGTAACATTATGATTCCTGCAAGAACAACTGATTAAAATGTCTCAAGTTATTGCCACTCCCATGTTAATAAAAATCCAACAGATGCAACAGTATGCAGATATTCGTTTACTGCAAAGTCACTCTACATGTTTCGGGTATCACAGCACCCATCACCAGGAGTACTACAAACTGTAACCACAGCCTCCAGTACAGGTATAATATCGGTACAGCTACTTCCCTCCAACGTCCCAATCAGTTTTTAGTACTCCTGATGATGGATGCTGTGACACCCAAACCATGTAGAGTGACTTTGCAGTAAATAAATATCTGCATACTCTTGCATCTAGTTGGATTCTTATTAACATTGAATTATGACGCACGGAACCATGAGCTTAAAATGCCACTCCCATGTTTGCATATGCAACTGAACTCGGTTATGACATCCATTAATGCAACAAATCACCTATAGTGCCAAATGTTCTATGGTACCAATTAACTCCTCACTGTTAACCATAACAGTATACTCCTCAGTTAAAAAAACATTCATTTATAGTGACACAAAATATTCAGTCCCTTTTATGACGTTATAACAGAGTTTGTGACTGTATATAATATCAGTTTGTTAAGCAGAAAAATATGTTTATATCCCTTAATACCAAAACAGTGATAAAGAAAGCTACTTCAAAAGCTGTAGGAATTACCGTTTTTTGACTACTGTGGGAGAGAACAGTAAAATGTGCAAAAATGGGAAAAATCCCCACTGCACTGTAAATTTGACAGCTGTTTATGGTAGAAAAATAAGCAAACGGAAGGAACAGTACAATTAATTTCAAAGCAAATCAAGAAATGTATTTTACATCATAATTTTTCAGAGTATTTTGCTCTCTTGCTTGAATTTTTCACCACTGTGTTCATAAGACTAAGTGATTATGAAGCATTTCACACACCTTTCCATCATTTATCAATTTAAAGAAAGGCATACAATACACCTCAGTCAAGGAAGCTGAACAGACAAATATTTGCACACAAAACATTGTCACTACCCATGCAGCCAGTCCCAGAGCTAAAAGAGTGTATGTATGTATGTACAGGTTGTGTATAAATTATCGGAGGATTTTTCAAAACCATATTTTCACAAATACTGAGCAGAAATACTAGATGTCAAGGACAATGTTTACGTCCCACCACTTCCAAAGACACTACCAGAATTGCGAGAACGCATCAACACCGCAATCGGGAATATCACACAAGACATGCTTGAGAGGGTTTGGTGGGAATGGGAGTATTGCCTGGACATCTGCCGTGTCAAACTATGGGCACACATCGAATGCACTTAGGGTCACTATGAAACTGCAAATATTCCTCTTTCAAATCATCCATTTCTGCTCAGTATTTGTGGAAATATGGTTTTGCAAAATCCTCCGACAATTTATATGCACCCTGTATGTATGTATGAATGTATGTATATATGTGTGTGTGTGTGTGTGTGTGTGTGTGTGTATATATGTATTTGTGTATGTATGTGTGTGTGTGTGTGTATGTATGTATGTATGTATGTATGTATGTATGTATGTATGTGTGTGTGTGTGTGTGTGT
>Ga0123352_10008191_pt1 | contig 16260 bp, 28 predicted proteins | sample TergutLab28metaG_FD_89700 | JGI IMG/M metagenome (GOLD analysis project Ga0123352, IMG submission 89700) | Labiotermes labralis P1 segment gut microbial communities from Petit-Saut dam, French Guiana - Lab288 P1 | ecosystem: Host-associated > Arthropoda: Insects > Digestive system > Gut ... | reverse complement strand
TGGGCCCGGGAAGAGGGGGCAAAAAAATTTTTTTTTTTTTTAGGGGAATCGGGGGGGGGGGGGGGGGGGGGGGGCGCGTAATTTTGAATGAAGGTAATTGGGGGGGGGGATGGCGCTGACTTTAAATTAGGCTTAATGTTAAAGTCGGCCATTTTCCAAAATGGTGGGGGCAGCGCGCTAGCTTTAAATTAAATCTAATTTTTTTTAAAAACATTCGGCTATTGTACAATATGGCGGTGAGCGCGGTAACTATAAATTTAAGAAATCCGCCATTTTAGAAAATGGCTGCCCTGGGGCGGTAACTATAAATTAAACCTAAGTTTAAAGTCCTCTATTTTACAATATGGCGGGCAGCGCGATATAATTTTGAATATATGGGGGTGTGTGGCGATGTGCCGCCGTGAGGATGGATGAAACGCTGTGCCCCCACTTACGCCCCTAGGCTCCGTTAGGATTAACCCTCGTGTCGTTGAGAGGATACCGATGAAGTGTCCGAGCGCCGGTCACCCCTGTATGCCTCGCATGCAGTAAAGTGCTGATGTAAGTGCATTCCATCACGGGCTCCCTCGTGTTGAAATGTAAGGAAGCTGTGCAGGGAGAATAGTGCTGGTGACGGAATATGGTAGCCATACCGAAGTATGGCGATGCTAGCCCCTAAACCATTTGTAAATGATAGAAAATACACATCAGTTATCTTTTAATGTAGATATACAGACATCACATTACACAGAAAGACAGTAAATGATCACATCATGTCAACCTCTGTGTAGGTTAAAAGAACAAACAGTTACGCGTTTTGAATAAGGTCTATAACAGAAATCACACCACCAATTATCTTTTTTATCACATAACGTCGCAATAGCCTCCGCTTGGCTCGCACACAACGTTGCGTATGTTGTGGACCAGTAGCGTTCTGAAGAGAGTACGCAATTAGTGTGAAATCTCTTACTGATTACACATCGCTTGTCCCGTACAAAAGTACATTTCAAGGGGGAAAATGTAAGTGGAACCAGTTTATCTTCAGGAACAACATTCGACTCCACTGCAAAAAGATATTGGTGATATAATGTTCTGCCAGTCCGTGTGAATTGTGATAAATTAAAAGTGAGATGGAAAACTGTATGGGAAGCCAAACTTCGGAGTGACACACACATTGCGCCCGCACGAGCGATCGTAGGTACAGTTGCCTAGGAACGGCAGTAGTATAAGCCTAAATTCCTCCAAACACTCATCGCGTAGGATATCTGATGTCCATCAATCGCTAGTAGCCCTATGATGATTTAGATAGAGGACCGTAGGTGTGTCGATGGGAACGCAAACTCTAGCGTACATTTTGACAGCAAATACAGACACATATTCCCAAATAAATTCTGCCAAATTGATGCTAGATCGGGATCCACAATGTGCAGAGACATCGACAATAGTAATTTGAAAGGGAACTGTCACACCTTCATGTGTAATGTCATATATGGAATAATCCGGGAAAATTGCATATTCTAGCCATTCGGTTAGACCGAACTAAAAAAAGGGCCGATTTCAAATGCATGAAGTTTTCTGTAGATGTTTTCTGGGATAGAGAAGTCTGTTCTAGCTATGTGAAGTCCCCCTACGACAAGTGTCAAACGATGATACGAATTTACCACGCCCGCAATATAAGCAGGGTTAAGTGCCTGTAATCGCGCAACAAATATCCATTGCGCAGAAAGTTTCCAATAATCGATTAACGAAACTTAAATGTTTTAGCCTCACGGGAGTGAAATGTGTTAACCATAAGGTGTTCCCCGCCTCCTTCACCGAGACTTGTTGAGTCGCAAACAGACTGTTTGACCCGTCAATTGGAATGCCGAAAGGTCGCATTTGAGGTGGGGGTATCTGTAAAAAAAAAGAGGGTACATAAGGAAGGCATTAATAATCTATCGCCAACAAGTACGATTTGGAGTTATCGCAAATGCCCTTATATACAAGATTTAGGTATACTGCTTTAGAATTAATATTTTCCACATCGTCATCGGAAAAAACATCACTGTATCACTTCGGTAGAAGTAACTGAACTATGTTTTCTTCAGAGTCCCTAATGGATAGGAAGACTGTAGATCCAAATTTAGTGTTTATTCGTTTAGCGCGGACAATGCGATACAACTTATTCATCTCTAACGACCTAATATTGACTGAGGTGCTGGAAGTAGCCTCTTCGAATCGCTTTGCGAGATCCATCTTTTTTTTCCTATTGCAAATGCGCTGTCTGTAAGGAAAAAAAAAGTAAGTTGCATGTAGTGTATGCTCTTAAAGCGGAAATAAATGTATGACGTTAGTATGTAAAAAAAATAACTACATTAAGGATCTACGTGACGTTTCGGGTAAACGTGTCGTGCGAGGCGCAACCCTGAAACAAACAGGAGAATGTCGTCAGCATCCATCGGCAATAAATAGGAGGTCGCTTGTACGTGACAGCAACAGGGAGCTCCATATGCCGGGAACCGTAAGTATTATTCTGACTACAGTTGCGATAAGTGATAAGAGTGTTAGTATCTTATTATAGAGAGAAAAAAAGTCATGGCTCGCAGATTCGAGATAATGGACACAAATACGCGACAGTACAGGCGGTATAATGCTGTAGGAAGACAGCTTACCGTGCGTTTAATACATCCTTCGGATAATTCGAATCCTGTAGCACATTTCCTAGCCAGTGTGAACGATCTCTTTGAGCACGCGTTACGCGATGTAGACGCTAGTGATATGGTGGGGATAACAATTCAAAATCAGGTAAACCGAAACGGCAAGCCGATCGGAAAGACCAGTTATCCGGAGACATGATATGGAGCGTCTTTGAGAGAGTGTCGCAGTCGAATTCTAGATTCAATGCCCTGGACAAGTTAGTCCTAACCGTGCATTCGGTCAAGATGCCCATAGGGTTTGGCAGATGTGCAATGAACAGCAGAGGCAGACCTTTCTCCGTCATGGCGCACCTCAAGAGAAGTATCGTGGAGGTGAAGGCAGAGGAAAATTGTTTAGCTCACGCTCCAATAATAACGATTGCGAGGGTAGACAATGATCCGAATTATAAGGCGTATCGTCAAGGTCGTAAGGTACGTCCCCTAGCCAGCTCGCGACTATCAACCTCCGGTGGAATTCGGTGCCATACGGAGGTGTTGGTCAAAGTCCATCATTCTCACGGACGAGTAGGTCTACACGCTGACGGAGTGTCTACCAAAGATACACGATTCTATGTGCTAAGGGTAGGAGGAGGAGAAACGGATCATCAAGTGCGCAAGTGGTAGCTTCGGTTAAATACGCCGAAGAGTCGCCGCGTGTTAGCCAGAATGTATCTTGGCTCTGAGTACATATGCCTGATGTCACTAGACCTGCACTATCTTGCGCGAATGTTTCATGTCGTGCAGCAACAATTGCGCGATTACATACTTGCTTTGCCGAACTTGTTATCGTATGTGACGATGTCTTTAACTTTAGTTGTGTATGTGGAACCGATGCCTAACGCCAGTACACACACAGACTATCCTCACCTGTATGAGGAACTCGTAACTTTTGTGTGAAACATAGTAAATAGCGTATCCATGTATAACTACTTCTTTAATTAAACGCATTTTAACTGAGTGTTGTGTATTCATTTTGTGTTGTGAAAGGTAAGGATCACTGCACTAACCTGTGTTTTTTTCTGGCACTGCCGATACACCCACACGTCTCTGTCACAGCACCGCCTGTCTCGTACGTGACCACTTGCGACACCTCCACCCACAGCTTGTAAGAGCATCTGCTAATTGATTACGGTCCCTCAAAACTGGGACAAGGAATAAAGAAATATGCTATGTGAAAGTTGGAAATGGACTGGTAGAGGGCTCTTACCATTTATGTTTTTCTTTTCCCAGCACCACCACCGTTTTACAGTCATGCCCTATTCCCCAAAACGGCGGCAACCAGGTAACGCCGGCACGGATAAGTCAAACCTAGGTGAAGCCGTACATTACGCCTCTGCCACATAACGTCACACTGATATGCTCTTGTTTGGAAACGATAGCCAGGAATGCAACCAAGCGGAATAACGGATCAATGTATCCCACCGTGTCAGCAGCCGTATGATTTGTTTCCACGACTGCAGCACTGTACCCTCCTCCTCCACGTCCGACTCAAGAGAGGGGTGTGGGAAGTCTGGTTTTTCCCCGATGCTTGTGACGGCGGTCGATGCTTGGAATAGGCGATCTTCGTCGGTGACCTCCTCCTCCCTCCACATTTCCCTCTCACGTTCGTCAAACTGTGTCTGAAACAAAGAACATGACGTCTGCATCCGCTAGCAGATAAATAGGAGGTTGCTTGTACGTGACAGCAACAGTCGGTTTTGGAACTGAAAAGTAACAATCTGCCTACTGAATAGGACGCGTCAGCAGGGGCTTGGGAACTGTAAGTATGTATTCTAATTAGTTATGGTTAGTGATATAAGTGGTATGCTGTGATAAAACTTGAAATAGTTGTGTATCTTATTGTAGAGGGAAACAAAACATGGATCGCAGATTCGTGATACTGGACGCGAATGCGAGATAGTACAGGCGATACAATGCTGTAGGAAGGCAGCTTACCGTGCGTTTAATACCCCCTTCTGATAATACGAATCCCGTAGCACATTACCTAGCCAGTGTGAACGATCTCATTGAGCATGTGTTACGCGATGTAGAAGATAGCGATATGGTGGGGATGACAATTCAAAATGAGGTGAACCAGAATGATAAGCCGATCGGAATCAGTTTTAGACGGAAAGATCAGTTATCCGCAGACGTGATATGAAGCGTGTTTGAAAAAGTCTCCCAGTCGAATTCTAGATTCAACGCCTTGGACACGTTAGTCCAAACCGTTCATTCAGTCAGGATGCCTATAGGGTTCGGTAAACATGCAATAACGAGCAGGGGCAGACCGCTCTCTGTAATGGTGCACCTCAGGAGAAGTATAGTGGAGGTGAAAGCAGAAGAGAACTGCTTAGCACACGCCTTGGTAACAGCGATTGCAAATGTAAATAAAGATCCGAATTATAAGGCGTATATACAAGGCAGGAAGATACGACCTGTACTCCAAAAGCAACTCGAGACGACCGGCATAGATCTGTCCGTTTCCAGGAACACGTTCGGGAGTGTAAGTTAGTTGTTTACCGCTGTCTGAGCTGTGTAGACATAATGTTCGAAGGGCAGGTAGACTCCATTAAAAGACTTAATAATCTGTATGATTATGTCGAAAGACAATATCACGTGATCGCTAAACTTACTGGTGCCATGGCTATAAGGTACGTGTAAAGGGTGCAACAAATCATGTACAAGTGACGTCACGCACGCCTGCGACCTGACGTGTAGCGACTGTATGGCCTGTCCCACGTGCGCATTCTCCAGCCTTCGAATCCCCTTTTACGGAATGTAGTAGACATTTTAGAAGCCACACATGTTTCGCGAACTACAAACAGAGCACTGAAGGGAAACGATCCATGTGCGAACGAAAACAATTTTGTGCGACGTGTGGATGGGCCGTGACGCACGGATATCGCTAGTGTAACAAGCGGTTCTGCGATAACTGTAAGGAGAACAAAGAAATAGGTCAGCTGTGCAATATGAGACCGCTGAAGGACGCGGTACCCTCCGCAAGTGATATGGTATTATACGTCTTCTACGACTTCGAAACTACCCAAAATACCGAGTACACAGACGAGGCAAAGTTACACGTACCTAACCTCGTTTGCGTGCAGCAGTTCTGTTTGTGGTGCGAGGACGTAGAAAACGGGGACTGCTTACGATGCGGTAAGAGGAAACATTCGTTCGGGGAAGATCCTGTCGGGGAGCTGCTCTGATATCTAACCGTACCACGCCCCTGGGCCAATAAGATCGTCGCTATAATGCCAAGACATTCGACCTTCATTTCATCCTGAATACGGCGTTGAAATAGAAACCCGAAATTATAATGAACGGGCTTAAAATTATGTGCATGAAATTGGAGCATTTAGTGTTCCTGGATAGCGTGTCGTTCCTACCGTGCCCTCTGTGTAAGTTGCCCGAGGCTTACGGTCTGACGGTCCCCAAATCGTGGTATCCTCACTACTATAATAAGGAGGAAATTCTCGAGTACATGGGCCCTGTCCCTGACGTCACGTATTACGGTGTGAATGAAATGGGTGAGGAGGAGAAGCGGGAGTTTCTCGCGCGGTACGAGAGCCAGAAATCGGAGCTTTTCGTCAACAGGCGCGTGCTTGAAAAATATTTTCAAGACTACTTCACGGTCCTAAGACAGGCTTGCCGAGTCTTCAGACGCGAATTTATGCAAATTGGGAACATAGACGTATTTATCGAGTCGATAACGATCGCGTCGGCTTGCAATAAGTTGTTGTGTGAACGTTTCCTGCAGCCCGACACAACCGTACTCATACCAACCTGAGGGTACACGTGTAATAACAACTATAGCATGAAGACGTTTATGTGGCTGGTGCATATGGAAAAGACGGACGGTGTGAAGATAACGCACTGTCGCAACGGTCGCGAGTACAGGTTCCCTGAAATGCCCCGCTTTAGTGTAGACGGTTATTGCCCCGAGACACACACAATCTACGAGTTCTTTGGTTGCTACTATCACGGCCATACGTGCCAGCCGTTACGTTACGTCACCACCCTCAGAGGCGATACGCTAGCGAAGCGCTATGAGCGAACCATGTGGTGTCTCGAACATATAACGCGAGCGGAATACCTGGTCAAGGTCCAATGGGAATGTGAGTTTGACGATGCAGGAAGGCCCGCTCATCCCATAGTGTAGCAGAGTCCGCTGTGCACCCGTGATGCCGTGTACGGAGGTCGAACCGAGGCCATGCGTCTACATTATAAGGCACGGGAGATTGAGACCAATCAATGTGTCGACGTCATGCTCCTCTACCCGTACATAAGCAAGTATTTCAATTTCCCCGTTGGTCTTCCGATCATTCACGTAGGGGATGCGTGTAATGATATGAAAGCGTGCCTGCGTATGGATGGCCTGATGAAATGTTCGATCGTTCCATCAGAGAGGTTGTATCACCCCGTCCTCCTTTTCAGATGTAATAATAAACTCATGCTTTGCCTGTGTAGGACGTGAGTCCTCACCTCCTCCTCAAGTGAAGTATGTGTGCATACCCGAGATGAGGATCGTGCCCTTACCGGTACGTGGGTAATGGACGAGGTGAGGCTGGCCGTTGAAAAGGGGTACCGTGTACTCGAGATATATGAGGTGTATGAATATCAGGTCACACAATACAGCCCCGACCAAGGCGAGGGCGGACTTTTCGTGGACTATTTAAATACATTTTTGAAACTGAAAGGGGAAGCTAGTGGTTATCCCGGCTGGGTCCACAGTCCAGAAGACGAGGATCGATATATGGACTCGTTTTGGCAGAGGGAAGGAATACGTCTAGATAAGGAAGCGATCAGGTATATTGCTGCCAAACGTGTCTCGTCAAACTATGTCTCAACTCCATGTGGGGGAAATTGACGGAGCGGAAAGATGGAACAATGACCAAAATGATTACGGAGCTCAAAGACCTGTATGGATTACTGTCCAAACCTGGCATCGAGGTGATGAATCTCGCGTTCGCCAGCTATGACGTAGTCTGGATCTCGTGGAAGTATGGAGCAGAGGAAGAAGTGCCTAGACTGTGTCATACGAACGAGGTAATAGGGACTTACCTCACCGCCGGGGCGAGAATCTATCTGTATCGCTATCTCGATCGGCTGCGAGAGAACGCGATGTATTGTGACTTGGAACTGTGATATACATTTAGCCGAGTGGTGAACCCCCACTCTTTGAAACGGGGTCAAATTGGGGGACATGACCTCCGAGTTGCACCCGTCAGAGAGCATTTCGGAATTCGTGAGTGGTGGGCCAAAGATCTACGCGTACAGAGTGTTGATCGGGGACGGACGAGAAAATACTGTGTGTAAAGTCAGGGGCATAACCTTCAATTACATCGCGTCGAAATTAGTAAATTTTGATGTCATTAGGGACATGATTCTGAGAGGGAAGTAGGGGGATGAACCCTCCGTCGTAAATGTACACACGGAAAAGAAGATCAAACGTAAGGGGAAAGGGGACGGAACCGTCTCAATTGTCACCGAACCTGAAAATAAAATCTACAGAATTTCGTTTTTCAAGAGACGGCGATTAGGTGACAATACGTCCGTCCAGTTTGGGTATTATTAGGGGGGGAGGGAGAGGGTCGTGTCATAACCCTAACCATCCATGAGTGATGATGATCTAAAATTCAAACAGCCGTTCTCGTGTATAGTGAGCGGACTTTGCGTTTCGGGCAAAACTTCGTTCTGCTTACGCTTGCTACAGAAGATCGACTCACTCTGCACCGAAAGAGAATTCGGTGGCGGTATAATCTGGTGTTACAGTGGGAAGACTGCTATTCTGAAGCTCAGATGTTGCGCTCAAACACCACATATCACGAGGGCGTACCGGAATACTCTGGTGGTGGCGGCGGCAATCCATGCCTCGTGATTCTAGACGATCTGTTGAACGACGTCTATTCCAAGCATTTGTGTGACTTGTTTACGAGAGGCAGCCATCACAGAAATAGCAGCGTGATTTTGATTACGCAAAATCAGTTTTATCAGGGCCGCTACTGTAGAGATGTGCACTGAATGTCCACTATATGAACGCGTTGAAAAACTTCAGAGATAAAAAGCAGTTTATGTACTTGGCCAATCAAGTGTATACCGAAGATAGTGTTGGGTTATATAACGCTTACTTGGATGCGACACATAGACACAATCTTAGATCTGACACAAGACACGGATGACGGTCTGCGGTTTCGAACCAACATATTCCCGACAGAATGTCCTGTAGTCGTCTATTCCGATATAGGCGATGAAGCGTGTTCAATTGAATTACCACGCGCTTCACGTGCTCAAGACAGCCGAACGGAGATTACGTAAAGCCGTCATAACTAATTGTAACAAGGAACTCGTGAACTGTATAAGCGAATGTGTTAAATGTTCTGAATGGTAATATAAAGTTACAAGTTTGTAACACGCGTAAGTTAAAAACCACAAGGCTGCGCTTCGCAAGGTCGGCGACAGGCACGTATCACTCTCTGGCAAGAAGCAAAAAATAGTATAGCGCGGGGGATTTCTACTGCCCCTATTGGGCGCCATTGTGCCAACGATCGCCAGCTTAATCCTTAAGCCCAGATAATCAGGTTACGTAGGATGTACCTCGTCTCAGCCGATCATTACCAAAGCGGGACAGACGACGTGGCCCCTCGCCTCGTGAGCGAAAAAAGACACGTAGTATACTTAAACAAAAACACCATCCGTATGAGAAGTGGGTTAAGATGCGTCATAAGATTCGCGAGGTCGATATGAGACGAAAGACGCACACAATGGCTATGTCTGATTTTCTAAGACGAGTAATGCCCGACACGTCAAAGATGGAGCTGCCCTCCTCTCCTGAGCCTGAGCCGGCAAAACAGTTGATAATCCCAAAATTGGGGGCGAAAACACATAAGACGCGGCCCCCCAAGCCACTTCCTTCGACGTCTAGAGAGATGAAGACCCCTAAACAAGGATATGATGATGATGACGCAACGGAGAAGGAAGAAGGAAATGTCGGAACAGTAGGTAGCCCCCGAAACGTTTTCTCGACACACGATACGGTATCCGTAGGGATGGCAAGCAATTAATGATTGGTGATTCCCCAATGTTTATAGATCCTGATGATAATGTCACAATTAAGGGGTCCGTGTTTAGAGAACGGAGGGGCTGTGAGAATTACTGGCGCGTAAGAATGTGAATAAGCAACTTATAGACAAGGAGGACTTAAAGACATAAAAAAGATTGATATTGGCCAATGCTCATTTGAATAGATATGAGCTTGGCGATAACTTTAATACAACGCGAGGAAAGAAATGTCGCGATGTCATTGCACCCCTCTTTGCGAAACGGAAGGGACGCGGTGTAGAGTCCACCCTACGTCGTAAGTGGAAAAAATATTAATGTCAACTATTAACAGATTATAATATGACGTTGCCAGACCTTCGGCATTCTCGACTCTGCGGAAGCTGCGGCTGGCGGCGGGGCAAAAGAAGTCTGGTGACGTCATCAAAGCCTGGTTAGAGAGAAAATGTACAGGCTTATACCAAATATAATGATAATTATAGGTACATTCTATCGGTTATAGATGTATTCTCGAATTATCTACATATGATCTCCATTAAGACAAAAAGCGGGCCTGCTGTTGCTTCGGCGTTTCGGTCCATATTTGATGACCCCAAAAGTCGGCGCCACCCTATACGGGTACGCACTGATAAGGGCAAGGAATTTCTAAATGAACATTTTCAGGACATATTACGGGACGAGGATATTCAGTTTAAGGTGAGCCGAAAACCCGACCTGAAGTGTGCGGTAGTGGAACGCGTGCATCGCACGATTCCTGAGAGACTCTATAAATATTTTACGCATAAGAATACGTAGAGATATATCGATTTTCTGCCTAAATTTGTAAAGGCCTACAATGACACGGTTCACTCGACGACAGGCATTGCGCCCTCGCGAGTCACCGATTCGGACGTGCTAGCGATATGGTAGAGAATGGAGGCGGCCCGGAGACGACGCGTTCGCGTCGCGAAAGCGACGTTTCGTGTGGGACTGCACGTGCGTATCAGTAACGAGAAGATGCTGTTCGCTAAGGCTGCCACGTTCCGTCTATGAACTAGAGGATTTAAATGGCACACCCATAGACGGTCATTTTTATCGCGCGGAACTAACCCCCGTACGAATAACTGACCGGACCGCCTATAAAAGAGATAAAATACTGGACAAGAGGGTTAGACGTGGCATTCGCTAATATCTACTCCGGTGGCGAGGTTACAGTCAGGAATTCGACTCTTGGGTGCCTGCAGTTAGCGTGAAGAACATCTAAGTATGGCGACGCAGAACCATTTTTACGTCACTCTGTTCAGCAACGCTTTGCGTGACACCTATGAACAGAATACTCACGCCGATTTCACGGTGAAACTGGCTCAGCCCGTGGACCTGAGTTCGACCTCCAGTTGGGTAGTGGGGCTGTATGAAATTTCGTGTTCCTCACCCCGCCGAGGACACCACCGCCCTAATATATTGTAACTTGATATCGCCGCAATTTGTGTGCGACAGCACGGTCCGAAGCGTGCGGACATTCGTTTTCCCATCATCATCATCGTCATCATCTTGCCTGCAGGAGTTTCGAAACGTGTATTACGTGTCTGTCGAGCAGCGGAGATTTCAGGACATTCGAATAGAATTCCTGACGACCGAAGGGCTGCGCATCCACTTCGAGGACAGCACGACGCCCACAAAAGTGGTGCTTCATTTTCGAAAATTTACAAGTGGTGAAAATTGTATATAAAACGGGTAGTAGCCATCTAAAATAGGACATTTACAGCGATGCATCCATTAGACGTTTATTACCTAAATCAGGCGGGTCGCGGGCTAACTATCCCGGGGATCGTTCCCGTTTACTCCACACAGCTCTACCTTCAGCGAGGACACGAGATCGGCAATTTTTTTCGGCAGTCTCTTCCGCTGTGTCCGCACACTTCTGTAGAGCGGGGGCAAAGCAGTGGGTGGCGAGACGTTGCGTACCGGTGGCAAGATCCTGACCGATATCACTGAACGCAAGCCTACCGACGCGGCGATCGCCGGGGATATAGTGTCTAAACACGTGACTGAATCCGCCCAAAATTTGATTAGCAAATTGAAAGGTCGTGGCCGCAAACGCGCCAGCAAAGCGGCGAGTGGTAAGAAGAAGAAGATGGGTACATTGATCGAGTTATCAAACTCTATGTCCGAGGTAAATTGACCTCGGTTTTGGGAAAGGCTGTGGTCTTTACAGACGCCACGGCCATGAACAATAATTTCCTCCACTCCCTGTTAAGTCAATGTAACGTCACTCTCAATAGCGTCACCATCACGCAGGAGAGTGAGCATTATCATTATCGCTCATATCTCGAGACTCTGATGACCTATGGCACAGAAGCGGCAGCCACGAATCTTTCAAAACCGTACTGGTATCTCGACACGGGAGACATGCTCCTTAGCGAGCCCTCGGCCGAGAATTTGACTGCCACGGCGCACCGGGAATTCATTAATCGTTGGAAACGATTTAGCGCGAGTAGGGAAGTCCAGCTCTTTGGTCGATTACATAGTGACATGTATAACGTGCCCCTATACTTGCTGCCGGGCGTCAGGTTTTAGCCCCACCGAGCTTCTGTCTGATGAATAACGGTGTCGATTCGAAAATCCAATTACTGCTCAGACGCTTCAGGCCCAAATCCAACATATTGCTGGCTCAAAATTGGACATTGAGCAAGCGGAGTCTCGCGCGATTTAACATGACGAGAGTCGTACTCAAGACGTTCACATTCTCGGCCGGATCAAAATTTCTGTCTATAGACAACGTCGTCTTGGGTCCCATCCTGAAACATCTGTTGTTCACCATGGTTAAGAATACATTTTTAATCGGATCGTTGAGCAGCAACCCGCACAAATTTCAGCATTACGACACCAGTGATTTTTCGTTTAGTGAACGGTAAACAGTTCCCTAACGAGGGCCTAACTCTAGGAAATAATGACGAAAAAGTCCGTCATACGCTATAGGACGCTTTTGGAGTCGTCCGGCATACATCACTAGAACACGGGACTGCAGATAACACACGATATGTATATAAACGGCATTTTCATGTTACTCTTTGATCTCATACCTGATAGAGGCGCGTCGGAGTGTCATACGTCCCACCCGAGAACGGCAATATCAGAATCGAATTCAAATTCAATAAACCGTTGCCCAAAGCGATCACGTGCCTGCTGTATCTAGAATTCGACAATTTGTTCCTGATACATTTTGCGCGTACCATCAAGACCGACTTTTAAAAAATGGACACAGTGCAGATACTGCGTACGCTCTGTGACGTCAGCTCATTCCTCGACGTTTTCCCCTCCGATCTCCTACCACAATCAATCGCTCAAACCTCCACCACCGTCACCATGAATGCTGATCCCCTAACAGAGAGGTTCACACTGGCTAGCCATGCACTTCCGACCCAAATCTTCATTGCCCACTATTTTGATTCGTATGGCATCGTACCGCTCGTACCCAGCATTCAGGCATTCATTAAACGCAACTGCGCGACCTGGGAATTTAACAGGCGAGAGCTGCATGGCCTGATGCCTGACGTCTGCGGCAAGTACTGCTGTCTATTCGCCCTCTACATGGATCTGGGCTACACACCGAAACAATTCGTCTCGCTTTTCGATGCTTGCAACAATGCAGACCGGCAGGTGCAGCGGTTGTTCACTACCGAATTCGGAGCCCAGATGTCACGCGGGGCTGGGGTCAATGCTGTTGCAGCTGCCTATAAGAAGGTAGGCACTTTGTCGATTCTAATTATTCCTAACCTAACATGACTGGAGGAGGGAGGGTGGTCGTGATTGATTTCGAGTTCTTGCGGGGCGGCAGAATGAGACGGTCGTCAAGGAACTGTGCGTGGCCAGCGCCGCCGCTTCCGAGATGTTCCGTTTCAAAAGCCCCTACAAGATGGCGGATCATGGCTCGTGAGAGAATGGCCTAAATTCTGCCGACTGACATATCGACTATAAAGAATTGCGCAGGTCATTACAGAGGACGTGGCCGGTTTCGCACACCTCTACGCCTACGGCGCCTCTTAATGTACATTTCTCGCCGGACTGACGGGATGGCCGATCCAATAACCTAGAGGATCTCGAGTGGCCCTCACCCTTCTCTTTCAATCACAAACGCTGGTGTACATTGCCATGTCACAAGATTCCCAAATTTGCTTGCGCAACCAAAACCGCGCATTCCCTCTACGATTGGTTAATGTACTATCTGCAGAAGAAAGATGATGTCCAATGTCCTGTTGATATGACACGTCATTCTGCCGAATTTGTTGCAGCTCTATAAAAACCCCAATCGAACACGTCCCACATCATTCTGCTGCTGCGATGGCTACTAGTCGACAATCTGCTATTAAGAGGAAGCGCGCCCTGGAGCAGTAATTGCCTGACGCCTCGTCCGACATCTGCCCCTACTGGCCTGCCACTCCGGCATTCGATCCCAAGAGAGTGCTGCTGAGGCGTCAATTTTTCATCAACTCGGACAGGACCAAGTACATGTCTGTTGGTTTCTACCCTGCACGCGACTATCAGCCACTAGTAGAATTCGGCGCCATGGGAAAGGGTGGGTCGAAATCCATCATTCTCAAAGAGACCATATCGACATGCTGGCGGACTGTATACCCAAGATGCTCGTTTCAATCTGCAATGGAGGAGGGACCGGGGCAGGGTGGTGCCTTCCGCCTATCACCGCCGAAAACTTCGGGTCGGCAAGACTGCATTTCGGCACGCAGTACATTAGCTTAACTATACTGGACATACAATATGTTGCCCGAATGTTTCACATAGTTCAACAACAATTGCGCGATTACACTATGTTACGTCAGTGGCTTCAAACTTAGATGTCTGCGTCAGCTCGTCACATCACCTTCGTACCTGCTGCTAGCCCAGGTGTACGTGCCTTGCAGCTATTGCAGAAAGAGGCACGCTGTCGCACGTGTTTAATTACAGTTAGTTAAGTGCCAGGGTTTACGTGCTTAATTGCTCTTCTAACTGTGCCGGGGAACCCTAAGCGTGACTTTTTGCACTGGCAACTTTTTCCACAGACCACCGATGCGTTCCATTGTTCATGGACTGCCATTGGGGTGACCAACACACTTGCCTTCCGCCTCTGACATACATATACCTAACTTTTCCTTAAGCGGGTGCGAAATTATTGCATGCCACTTTTTGGGGAAAACTTAACTTTTTGTATTTTCATACGGTCTACACGTCGACTTTGGAACTTATCATGCACTCAAATTTCATTTCATCCATTTTTACTACCAATTCTGCAGATGTCAAATTAACATTCGCTTCATTCACGCTTTAGAAGCACGCGGGGGCCTTCTCTCTTCTCCTCACCACACGTTGCGGTACGTCCTGGCCCTCTACCAATCCATACGGCGACACGTCTGCCATATTTCCAAACATAGCGCCCTGCCCCCATCACGACATCTGACGCGGCAGGTCCCGTGCTACCGATCTGTCCGAGGGCTTCGCCGTAGGACCTTCCTGCACTTAGCGCTAAACACATGGCGGGACCAAGCTGGACGGCGCCTGCCAACCTGATTAAACGCCCATCCTTTTTAATATCATTATGATAAAGACAGAGTAATGCCTAGACCGCAATTAGGAAATTCCTGCACCGGGACCCAGCTGGACGGCGACTGCCAACTTCATTTCATTACCTCGGTTAAAAAACACCGATCTTTTTTAATATTATTATGCTCAAGAACGAGTAATGCCCGGGACCTTCTTCCACCAGGCCCCCGGAGACCAAACTAGACGGCGCGGGTGCCAGCCCCATTACATTACCGTGGTTCATCATTGTCAAACGCCGATCCTTTCTAATATTATTCTAATGCTCAAGAACGAGTTGTGTCCGGACCCTCCCCTTAGGACCTTCTTCCACCAGGCCCCCAGGAGAGACCAAACTGAATGGCGGCTGCCACACTGCCACGGTCCTTTCTAATATTATTATTATGCTCAAGAACATCTAGTGCCAGGACCGCACTACGTCCTTCCTGCACTACACTACGCACTGGATTCAGCGTAGGTGTGACTATGGAGGGACCCCTATAACCAACTAGACGAGGGCTCATATTCCCGTTTCGAATTCTTTTATCGAATCCTTCTTGAGGGTTGCCACGAAGTTAAAGGACATGTGCTGCCTCGACATACCTTTCCTATACGGACCACGTACACCTCTCGGTTGGTGACGTTACACGCATCTACATTTTTCGACTTAGAGCACTTTTGCACGGACGTCCCGGGGCGTAGGGAGGGCAAGGGTGGAACCGCGATACCAAGCCGGACGGCGGCTGCCACCCTGATGAAGGACCTACGAAAAATAGTCGAAAACAGTTCGTTTTTAATAATATGGGATATACCTCCTGGATTACTACTGATAGTTTCTACATTCTGCACACTACAGGAGTCCATAAACATGAAAGCATAAATTGTTTGTTTCTCTTATTTGCTTTTCAGTACTTCTTGTCACATTTACTTTTTTCTATTAACTGTGTTACATGTTCCATTTTAGCATCAACTGGCAAGGCTGCTGGCGGTGGCTTGGGTGCATGGGGCTACATGGCCATCA
>Ga0123352_10008190_pt1 | contig 16261 bp, 10 predicted proteins | sample TergutLab28metaG_FD_89700 | JGI IMG/M metagenome (GOLD analysis project Ga0123352, IMG submission 89700) | Labiotermes labralis P1 segment gut microbial communities from Petit-Saut dam, French Guiana - Lab288 P1 | ecosystem: Host-associated > Arthropoda: Insects > Digestive system > Gut ... | reverse complement strand
TTTAACATTCAACAACTGTACGCTCTGCCCACACTGTACTTATGTGTTTTGTATTTATCTGAGAACAAACAGCGACTTGTGCCACTTACAGCATAAACTGATTGGTTTTTATAACCGAGATGAGAAGTGTTTACAGCGCGGTACGGACTGGGTCTTTAAGTAAAGCAGTCTGCGCTTCGTCTTTAAAGGGTTAATTTTGCTTAAAGATACATACTTGTGGATCGAGAAATTTAAGTCTTATATTCCTAATAAAGGACCATTACAAATTCTCGTCATCATGGGTTAAACTTTTAGCCTGTGATTGGAAAAATCTGAAATCTGGGCTGATAAATGAATAAGTGATTAAATGCAATACTTATTACCAGTTGGAACACAAACCAGAGAACTTTTGCTGAACGAAACCAAACAGCTCTGACGGATGGTCCAAAACAACACAGTTGGCTAAATGTCCAAAGATCTAGTTGCAGTTACTAAGCAAGGATTTGTAAAATTATACATTTTAGTCCGAACACAGTTACACTTATCTAATTAGACCTGAACAATCAGATTAAACTAATTAGACTTTATAGTGTAAATGGGATCAGACTTATCTAATTTCACATGTTAATGTGTAAACAATTATACTAACATAATTAAATCTGTCAGTGTGATCCAATTACCATGGTAGAGCGAACATAAGTGGACTGATCTAATCAGGCGTGGTATTGTGAACAGAATTAGGCAGATGTAATTAGACAGGGTAGTGTGAACACAATTATACTGATCTGATTAGAAACTGTAGTGTGACACAATTAGATTGATCTAATTAGACATAGTAGTTCGAAAAAAATTATATTAATATAATTAAACCTGTTATTGTGAACGCAATTAGACTGATTTAATTAGACATATTAATGTGAATATAATTAGACTGATCTAATAAAGTATTATGTGGTCGAAGATTATAGAAAGAATGAGAATATTGAGAAATTCATTCAAAATAATATCATGTAGGTTAGCTTAAAGTGACCAATAAATGCACCCAAAAATTATAAATTGACCAACTGAAGAGCCTCGACGTAGATGGGAGGGTGATATTAAAATGAATCTTACAGTAATAAGTTGGGAGGACCTGAATTGTTTCGTCTGTTTGAAGATGCAGAGAACTGTGAATAGGGTTAGGTTTAGATTATATATATATAATCTAAACCTAAGCAGCGATTATACCGGTAATAGTTTTTATATTTTGCTGGTCCGCAAAATTGCGAAAAACGACTATTAGATTTGTCATGTCTGTCCGTTCATCTGTCTGTCTGCCTGTCTGTCCGTCTGTCTGTCCGCATATAACAGCTAGGTTCCCACTGGGCGAAGTTTAATGAAATTCGATATTTGATCATTTTTTCTGAAAAACTCTCGAGAAAAGTTCAAGTTTCATTAAAATCTGACAAGATTGCCGGTACTGTACATGAAAACCAATGAACGCTGTGGATCATAACTCGTTCAGTTCTTCGTAGAGTGAGAAATGTAACAGACAAAACTTGCAGAAAAATTCAAAACACACATTTTATGTGCAGTAACATATTTTTTTTTTGGAAGATCGTGCCTTTTATGAGATAATGTGGAAAAATATATTAGAAAGTTACAGGCCACATATGACAATATGACGCATGCGCATTTCATTCTGGATACCTAAGGCTACAGACATACTCATAATAAAGTGTGGGCCAAAAGTAGGTATACAGTAATTAACGATATACTCTATATCTACTTTTGGTCCACCTTGTATGTAACACTTATTGCTTTTCCACTGCAACAGTGGTTGCACGAACACGCATCAGTGTTACTTTATAGGTATATTATCTGTCTTTTTGTAGTGGACAGAGGCTGTGTTCTCTGAGAGGCACAAAGTGACATTTCATATACATGTTAGACTTAAAAGGGTTAATGTGATGAGTGCGACGTTTGTCCCTAGCCAGCTGTTTTGAGCTTCAACACCTGTCGCTTAGGAAGAAGCAAATACTTCTGTCGAGTGGTCATTCATTTGTGGTGTCCACAGCTACCGCTAGCCGCATTTCACATATTATGTATCAAATATATGACAGGATCACACTGAAAGTCAGTTTTATTGAGCCTTGTTTCCACTATGTTCAGCTGCTTCTGTAGAAACCCTGATGACCCCTTTTCCCTGAATATCACACATATGCTTTGTGTTCTACGAACCTGCAATTCCATATGGAATGCCTTAGGCTATATCACGTGATTTTATATGTGACAGCATATATTAAGCAACTGCCTCGGGAGTTCATTTAGACTGTATCAGACATACCGCTGTGTAGCAGCTACCCAATTTCCCAAGTCGATATATGTATTGTGTATGCACGTTTTGATGATTCCCTAAATGTTAGTAACAATGGCTAAGGTTTCAGGCTATATTCAACTCCTATCTGAATAAAATAGACCTGCGATATAAATAAGTCATTTGCGAGTTGCCGCTTTTAAATTATAAATGATTTAGCCCATTTTCACGAAACTTGGCACGAATGTTACTCCATTTGGGGGCAGCCCAACCTTCTTTCATTGATGCAGCATTCTTTCTTATGACAGATCCATTAGCTCTTCAAGTCTAGTTCCCCGCAGAGTGAGATCTAGTGCTTCCTCTTTCAATTTGCAGGATCCTTTCTTTTTCTTAAGGTTTTACAGTATCTACTTACTTCTTCTTCTTCGTCTTTCCGTCACTTTTATCCTTCCCTCTAGCTTTCCTTCAATAACGTGATTTATTAAGCAGTTTATACGCAAGAATGGACCAATCCAATTAGCCTTCCTTGTTTTTATTTTTGTAGGACATTCCTGTCCTCTTTGACTCTACCTAACATTCCTTCATTTCTCCGACGATCGGTCCAACCGATCTTCTTCATTATTCTCCAGCACCACATTTCAAAACTTTCCAAGTATCTCTAAATCACGTTCCACAATTAAATGGGCAGCACAGAATAACGCAAAAAAATACATTCAACAACAAACTAAAACGAAAACACATGCAAAGGGACAATCAGAATAAATAACATTTAATTTACTTTTTAAAGTAAAAAGTTTCAGAAAAGTCACTTGTTCCTGCATATATTGGTCTACGGTCTACGGTCTACAGTCTACGGTCTCATTCAATTAAATTTACACAAAAACAATTTCATACGCCGTTATAGGCCCAAGCAAGAGAAAAACAGGAACAAGGTAAGGTAGGTGTTAGTCATGATGCTGTGGTCAATAGGTGGATACTGACTGTGAGGAAAAACCTGCTATAGAGATTCGCCTAATAACGGGCGTCATAATTTGTTCTATTCACCGGATACTATTGCGATAATCAAATGAAATACGATAGGTGAACAGGGAATGTAACCCACAAGGAAGGGACAAGAAATAATACTAAGAGCCAGAACAAAACTCTCCAATTTAAAGATATAGTAATAAATAAAAGCGTTATACTGGGATGTATCCTAGATAAGAACGACACGTAACGATACATGACTGATTATCTTGGTTCTGAATAGGATATGGATTGGGTAATGAATCCCAGTACTGTGAGCTTTGAGTTTCTTAACAAGTGTAAATGCAAATATATGAAAAACGACACCACGTCGTTTGGTAAAACGTTACCGATGTTTCGGAGAAAAATGCCATCTCCATCTTCAAGTTCTCTACCTTAACTCTTATAGCTGTTGGCTTTTTATCAACTAACAGAACCCACTGCTGCTTCGATATATAATGTAGAGTAACAAACTTGTTTCACAGCGAAGACTGGTTGAATCTGAGTGTCATTTGGAGGGATGAAATTTTCTGAGAATGTCAGCAGAAGCGTGTGGAATTGGGTGGCCGACAGTGGTGGAGGTCATTATAGCTTTTACTGCGGACGTCTCCGTAAAGTCACATAAAATAGCGGAATTGTTTTCTTTTCCCTTGCAGTCCGCTTGTGTTAAAATCCGTCCGGGACACTTCAGCTGGCACGCGCGGTCTTTCTTACCAAGAAAATGAGTCCTCTGGCTATCGGACTTCCTTTCTTTATGTTTCCATAGGAGTCTCCACATTCCGCGATAGCATATTTTATTTATTTCAAATAATGATAAAGCTTACTGTAAAAGTCGTCACAGATGCCACGCAATTGAGAAAGAGACAGCCCAAGTGCCTTTACCAAAGATGAATAGAGAACAGCAAGTATCGGTCTGCACTCCATCCTCCACCATTGGTCACCTAACTAACTCATTCCGTGAAGCTGAGTGAGATGCTAAGATGTCATGAGACAGTCAAAAAATTCCCCGTATTTTATGGAAACACGGTACATTAGGACATTCACAAGCTCCCGCCACCTGTCCCTATCCTGAGCAAGTTCAGTCCAGCTCATTATCTCATCCCACTTCTTAGAGGTCCATTTTAATCCTATCCTTCCTTCTTCTCCTAGTTCTGCCATGTGGTTTCTTTTCCTCAAATTTCTCCACCAAAAACCTGTGTGAACCTGTCCTCTGTCCCATACATGCCAATTGCCCTGTACATCTCATTCGTCTTTAATTGCTCATCCGAATAATAGTAGGTGGGAAGTACAGATTATACAATTCCTCATTATGTAGTCTTCATAACTCCCTTGTTACCTCATCCGTTTTAGCCCCAAATACCTTCCTCAGCATCCTATTCTTATACAGTCTCAGCCTTTGTTCTTCCTTCAGTGTTAGAGGCAAAGCTTCACACCTTTCCAAACAACAGGCAAAATTGTAGTTCTGTGTATCTGAACTGTTATACATTTGGACAACAAACTCGCAGACTAAATATTCTGCACCGACTGATAGTAAGCACTTCCTGACTGAGATCTTCCCTGAATTTTTTCATGAGTGGAATTTTCATTTGCTGCGGTTGTGCCCAAATATTTGAATTGTTACATTCTTTCAAACGATGCATTATCTAAGTTTATGTCGTGACATTTTCCTCCATTGAGGTCAGAAAAAATGATCAAATACTTAATTTTCGCACCATTTGCTTGTAGACCATTCTGCATGCTAGCGACTAATGAAGGTTTTGTGTTTTTTTTTACAGTACATAAACTTCCGCCCAATATATTAACATCATCCGCATAAACCAGAAGCTGATGTGTACCATTTAATTTCAAGGCATCCTGGTTTACCTGAACCCTCCTAACGACGCGCTTTAAAGCAAAGTTGGAAAGCAATGACGATAAAGCATCTCTATGTTTAAAACCATTCCTAGTAGGAAACATGTCAGAAAAATTCTTGCCTACCCATACTCTGCTATACGTTTCAGTCAGACACATTTTTATTAGCCTTGCGATTTTCATGGGAATACGAAACTCAATGAGAATATTATACAAGACCTCCCTCCTAACTGAATCTTAAGCTCTCTTGAAGGCTACAAATAGCTTATGCACATCTACACCGTATTCCCATTTTTTCAACTATTCGACGAATGCAGAATATAAGAACAATAGTTGCCCTGTTACGGCAAAAGTCACACTGATGACTCAAATAATTTCACCTGCAAATGGAGGTAACCTTGACATTCGACAAAAGCTGTTGGACAAAATTTTCTGTGCAGTTGATAAAATTGCAGTGCCTCTATAATTACTACAATATATTTCATCACACTTCTTATATGTAGGTAAAATGATTGACTCCTTCCTCTCCTCAGAAAATTCTCCTTTATTCCAAATAGAAAAAATAAGTTTGTGGATCTCAGAACGAATTTCTACTTCCTACATTAATCAGTTTTGCTGGAATCTGATCAATACCTCATGATTTGTATCACTTAAGCTTGTCAATAGCAACCCAAGCTCAAAGGCACTGGGTTCAGGCACGAGTGGTTGTGCTGTCTGTGTTTCAGTCTGCCTAGAAACATTAACCTCATATACACTCAATAGCTGTGAGAAATGTCCTCCACCTAGCAAAAATACTGCGAGAGTCTGAAACAAAATCACCCTCTTTAGGTTCATCATCCCCGTTGTGTTATAAGCAGTTAGGGAGAGGGTGGGGTACGTCAAAACACCACTGTCTTGTATCCTACTTTATTATGCTGACGACGACATGTTTCGGCCACTGTTGGCCATCCTCAGGTCACAAAAGAATATATAGAGGAAAACTATACAGAGTATGATCATAATACAGGTGCCTATTCTAAACTTTCAACGAGATCTCGTTGTAGATCGGTTTATCCATATCGGGCTAATAGTACCGCTTCAGAAACATCCATGTAGCCGCCACCGATGTACCAACGCGCCAGGAACGCTTGAGACACTCCACTCAGCACGTACAAACCCCTCCTAATTTTTCGCCTGATATAGGGCGTACTACTTATATATTACAGTCTAGCTTAATGCACCATTTGTAAGACTAGGTGTTACTTAATTATATATATACATCAAATCCTTATACTCTACTTATAAGCGGTACTTTTAGCCCAATATGTATAATCAAGCGACAAAGAGATCTTGTTGAAAGTTTAGAATATGCACCTATACTATGATCATACTCTGTATAGTTTTCTTCTATATATATTTTTGTGACCTGAAGATGTCCCACAGTGGTTGAAACATGTCGTCGTTAGCATAATAAATAGGATGCAAGGCAATTGTGTTTTGACGTACCCCACCCCGTCCCTAAAATCACCCTTCTCATCCCCTATTATATTAGATCAAGGCTGGTAACCTTTCTAAAAAAAAAAATCTGATTTCCGTCAAAAACTAAACCAGAAACTGTCTGAATTCCTTTTAGTTCGAAAAAAAATGAGATGTTTTCTGTAAAACAAATTTCTTAAATTTATCGATGCTGTATACAAGCCTTTAATACTGTTGTTCTTAATATTAGGGTTCATTAAATTTACCGCTAGATATTCCCTTTTTCCCTGAAATGTCTACTAACTGCGTATTTCACATTGCTCAGATTACTTACAATCATTTGGTTTGATTTGACTGCCTTCGAAATTTCAAACCGTAGCACGCGTGTCACTACAGGTACTCCAAACTGTGTTCACTGCTACACAGTCTTAACAAAAACCGATATAAGAAAAAGGATAAAAATCTAAATAATAAACGAAACATAAGCAACGAACACTTTTTAAACTTTATGTTACTCATTCCCGCTGGCAGCAAGTTTTTCGAACTGCAGCTTTCTTAAAACTCTGAAGATAAACAAGTTTGTATACTGTAAAAAAAATAAAGAAAGGTTTTTCAGTTACCCATAAAATTTAAGCTGCTTTTATTTAAATACAAAGGATTATTGGTGGTGCACTGAAACTGTTAAGAGACATTTAACGTTATTCCAGCGAAAAATCTGAGAACACCCTCACTAAAAATACAACAGTGTACTCAATGAATAGTAAATATTTCCTCCTTCGCTTCCGAAAGTTATTATAGTAAAACCCACTAAGACTGCAAAGTTTCTGAAGACGGAAGCAGGACGCTTCTCCGAAACTTTTACAAATTGACGCGGTGTTATACACAAGAATTTTTGTACCTTCAGTCTTAGGATTCCACGAAGTGCAAGGAAATTCTTGACAAGTTGAGCTACTGACAGATTCTTACAAATGACTGTGCTCGTTGGAGTTAGTTGGGGTCGACAGGGAACGCAATTTCAGGCTGTCTCTTGCTTGTCTGCACGAAGACGTTTCGCAGTGAGGAAACCAGAATTAATAATTAACAAGGGATTTGCGTTTGGTAGTAGAAGGCTTCAAAATGTAATTCCGAGTTACGTAAAGGATATTCCGTTAAAGGACGCAGATATTCGAATCTGTAAGAACTGAAATCCAAGCTAATGGATTCTTAGCCATTAAAGAATTTTTACGCATTTTATGAAAAACCAAAAGTTCGTTATCATTATGTCAAGAACCCGGGACTTCTGTCTATCCTTTGTCAGATGAGTGAAGTTCACAACTTCGAAACCATTTTATTTAAGGCCCATTTTATTGTTCGCATTAATATTTAATATTAATATATTAAGCTAGCAAGGCATTTTGATTTACTTAGATTTCCTCACCAAAACCTCGCGTTTTCTCGTACTTTCCATGCGCTGCATGTGCTCCGCGCATTCTATAATCGTTGATTTGATCGCCATATTAATATGTGAGACCCATCCTGTTGGCCGTGCGGTCTAAGGCGTATGTCTGCGACCGCTCGATTGATGGCATCGTGGTTGCCAATGTAGCTCTTGTGTTTGTTGTGTGTGTTGTGAATGTAGTGTCCTCTTCGAGGGGCTGATAACTAGTTCAGAGGAATCCTAATTTGTGTTTGTATCCAACTGTGTGATCTAGCATCCGCAAAACGACGCCGCCTATATCCACTTGGGCTGTTGCACCACACACAAAAATAATTGGCCTTTGTGATATACTGAAGTAATAATCGTAGCGCTCCTCGACATGTAGTTTCTTACATCTTGCTTTCACTTACTCCTTCTTAAGTCTAAATATTTTCTTCTTTACCCTGTTCTCGCATATTCTCAGTCCAGGTTTTCCTTTAGCATGACAGATTAAGTATAAATCCACACAAAAACAACGAACTCAGTAAGTTTTATATTTCATATTTCTGTTCTTCAATATCGGATATGAAGGCAAAATATTCTGAATTGAATACCTGCAAGCATGAAAAAAAAATAAACTGCTCTTAATCTCTTTATGAATGTAGTTTCAATTTGTTTCTGTCTTTCGGAAATATATAAACTGCATGAGTTTAAGATATACATTGCAAGCTTTTATGTCTATTACAATTTATGTTTATAATTTTGCTTTTAATTTTCGTCATATTTTCTCCAATTCAGTTCAATAACTTCATAAGGAAGCATAGCCCGGGTTGGCCACAGCGATAAACGTTTTAATTAAAGGCGAATTTGAGGCTTGGACCACCGGATCATCAAATATAGTGCAGTGACGGAGGACAGAATTAAGCCTGTTTCGGAGAGGGATAATCGAGACACTGTAGAGAGGATTGTTGGGGTTGTAAATGTTGGCAATTTTATTGTCCAGAGGGGCAATTTAAATTATAAAGTGACTGTTTTATTATTTTAAAATGCTTTGGCACGTAGCTTACATTATAGGACCGAAACATCTTCTTTCATGTAACTCTACATTAAGCAATATTCGGTCATTAGAATTCAGCAGCGTGTGTTACTGTGAAAACCCCTGGTTCAATACCAGGCACTCCATGAGCAAGTTTTAATGGGAAAAGTAACACCGGGACAAGTTTCTCCCCGACTACTTCAAGTTTTCCCTGCCAGTTTCATTCCATCAATAAACCACACACATTCATTCGTTTATTACTGATGTTATGCAGTCTTCTACGCTGACAGCCTCTCTAAGTGAATCAACGTAGTGCGTGGGTACATGTTATGTACATCGCTGTGGGAAATATTATCCTTGGTAATTAATACTTGTCAGATTTACCAGAGTTTAAATGATTACTATGAAGTAGAAAGAGGACCCTTGATATTTCGAAGAGCAATGAGCGTAATACTTGTTGACACTATATTGATTTCACTGCAGTACTCTAATATGTCCTTGTAGGACACTTTGAAATTGCGATGTACATATATATAATTACAAGGCGTAAACTAGAGAAACTGTGGACTGATAGCAACTATATCTAAAAACACAAGAGAAAAAATAATTGAAATTCATCTGGAAAAATGTGGTCTTCATCTTCAACCTCATGATCATCAAATCCATGTCCTATTCTCAACATAAATTTACCAACGAAACATTTTGAATCATTAGTGGGAAATATTTTTGAAATTTTTAGTCCGAGTTTTGTTAAAGCAGTAAATTCCGGTAGGTTGCATCTACTTGTGCTCTTGAGATAGCCCTTCGGATACCAAGCTGACACCTACGTAAGTAAATGTCAAACACCATGTCCTGAGCACGACAGGGTGCCTAGTTACATTCACGAATGCTCAATAAACTTCTCTTGTTTTACTGTATACAATCTTATAGGCCTGTAGAAGTAACATAATACAGGGTGATCAAAAATTCTCTGTGCACCTAATGATGATATTGTAATCATCAGGTGCACAGAGACATTTGATCAACCTTTAGTAACGTGCACTAAACGATACAACATGAAATCTTTAAGCAAAAATATTGACCCAAATGTATACCTAACCATACTTTCCCTTGCTGTTGATTGTTGCCATATTCTGATCATACTCATGGGCACTTCGTACTATAGGGCGTAACGAAAAACCGATAAACCTGTTGCATTTATATCGGAGTATAAGAATATTTAAAATTCTGAAATATCTTCTTTCATTGAACTTTATTACCTTCTTCTTTTCTGTTTCATACGCTACGAAACTTAAAACGATATATTATTACGTTGTGTAGTTTTATTTCCAAAGGAAATCAGACCTTAGCATTAACCGACTAAACCACCGTGATTTTCACGTGCACAGCTTTATACGCCAATCAGACACTGCGCACTTTGTTGCGCAGTATAGGTACGTATTTCCTACAATCCGCAGCGTATATTTTTGTTTAATTGTACTGAATTATCTCTTTTTTGCGGAATTGCGTTGGATTGTTTGTGAGACAGGAAGTGTTTTTTTTGTATGAGGTAATATTTGTTATTATTCCATGTCTTAGAAACGTTAACATAAATAATAATAATAATAACCACTTTTTTTTAAATTACTATCAATTTCATACCAATGATTCAACGTGTAATTTGAAACTATGAATATCCTATGTTAACCAACCACAGGCTTTGTTCTCTTGTTACGTTTGGCAATGCTTTGACTGTAATTTTTCTGGGTTCACTATGATGGTAATGAAATAATCAAGGTGTTGGTTTATGATGATTTTGTGTAAATGTTTGTGTTTAGAGTTACGTGTTTTATTCAGTGTTAAACAAAAGAATATTGGACAACCAAAGACCAAATTGCGTAAATTCACAACAGCTTTGCAAGCCCACATTTTGTAACATAAATTAACATTATTTTAGTCAATTAGTCTATCGTTGACAACACTTCTTCTTACCTGTAGAGAATGCTTTACTTTAACTCATTTCACCTGATATTGGTAAGGTGGATTAGAAATTTGAATTATGTTTCGTTTCCGTAGCACAACTGACATTTTATGGGGTTATATTAACGTTTATCAAAGTGAGATTTGGGTCCCCAAGAGGGGTTTTGAATGTCTGTCTGGGATTGTTAAAATGGGCTGTTAAATATTCTGAGTTAAATTCGGATCTAAGCCGGTAGGATGACATTAAATTAATTACATAAAAAGAAAAGCCGACAGAAGGAGAAATACGTGAATATGTTCAATTAATACATAGGTCAGAAGTCGTGAATCATTTCATCCATATCAGAAAGGCTTCTGGCTACAGGAGTTTGAGAAGCTCAGGCGTGGACACTGTACCCTTCAATAAACCAATTTTGAATATTACCACAAATTTTTTTCACCCACAAAATTAATAAAGAGATAAGCAACATAAATAAACTGGCATTGATAGTTAAATTATCATGAAGCAACATTTTCAAATAAATTTGTTGCATGAATTTTATGGATAAAAGTAAAATGGTGTTGCAGATTGTTTCAAAACTCCGATAAAAATCTAAAGGTTCAATCGAAAGTTTCAACCTAAGTTTCTCCTATCGGGTGAAGGGCCAACTTTTACGCCATTTTAGACCTATAAAATGTAAAGTAATATAGTTCAAGACGTTAAATAAAATAATAGAAAAATAGGAAACTTGTTAATTAAATTACATGTTAATTCTAAGTGTGGACACAAATGGTTGCGTACTTCACAGATTTGAAAATAGCTCTGAAGATGACTTTTCACACGTAGCGTACATTTAACCCTTATCCTGCTAACGTCGAGAATATGGTGAGCTCCTAATAATACCAGCAAATGGCAGATGGGATTTAATTCGGCGTTTAAAGAGTTAAAGAAGGTAGTCAATGTCTTTATACAGCAATATTGAAGGGAGTCTGTGTAACCACCTTTGCCGTGGAAAGCAATAAGAATCAGATACTGAGTGTGTTTTGGTAGCCTCAGCTATCTAGCGCCGAATTATATTATCTTCTTTGGCATGACTGGCCCTACAAAGCTTTCCCACATTATATCATAAAAGGCACGATATTCAGAAAACGTTTTTGAACATAAAATGTTTGTTGTGATTTTCTATAAAATATGTCCGAAGAATTTATCATTCTAAGAAGCATTCAGCGAGCTTTATCACAACTGTTCACAGGAGCACGTTTTATTCTTTTCAGATTTTAATGAAACTTGAGTTTCTTCGACAGATATTCGACAAGTACTTAAGCAGGAAATACCATGAAAATCCGTGCCGTGGAAGCCAAATTGTTCCGTGCGGACAGACGGACCGACGTAACGAAGATAACAGTCGTTTTTCGCAATTTTACGAAAGCGACTAAACAGTATGCCTTAATGTAGTGTTTCTCAACCGCCGGACCGCGGCCCCTTACCGGGCCTTCGCACCAATAAGGGCCGCGAGAGATTCTCCTGGAATTGATAACTAATTTAATTGTAATTTTATATTTGTCAACATGCCACACCGTACATATAAGTGTACTAATACTCTTCATGATTATGCCATAATTAATTATTAACACTTATGTTAGTTTAATGTATGAACTTAAATAAACTGGAAAGGTACTGACAAGTAAATCTGTTGGGACCGGGCCCTCGTCTTATGAAAAAAGAATTTACCGGGCCGCGGTCTCACAAAGGTTGAGAAACACTGCCTTAATGAATACGGGCAAAAGCGGGTGGCAAGTACCGGGGAATGTTTGAGAATGTAACAGTGTGTTACCTCATTAACACACAATTGCTTATTCTTGTTTAAATAACGCCATTTTTAACGTTTACCTAATAAAAAGTATGTATATTCACACGTCTTGCATTAAAATAGGACAGACAATAAAAATAAAAACTGTGTTTCAAATTTGGACTACTATTTTCGTGTATAAGGTACTGGGTTTATTGGAAACTTGCTTATTTCTTGCATATTATCTAAAAATGTGAAAATAAGAGTTATTTTTCAATACACTGTCCGTATTACAGACTATATACTATTGACGGTAGGCGAACTTATATGAATACAGGCCGTGAGTGAACTGCTTTATTGCCTAACATTAATTGCGAAGTTGTTGATTTGTTTAATGTCGTTCTAAGTAGGTCAGATTATATAGCGTTGGTAATAGGTAAAAGGTAAAGTGATCCCGTTACAGGCACAGTGTGGCCCAGAGGGTGGGTACAGGTATAGCTCTACTATTCCGTGACCGCGGCACTAGAAGAATATGAGTGGTCAGCAGCACGCCCCGGCCGCACTTTACCCCCGGGAAAGACCCTGTACCCGTTTTACAGGTGGCTGGGTAGGCCCCAGGGCCGGTCTGGACGGGCGGAAAATCTCGTTCCCACCGGGATTCGATCCCGGTCCTTCGATCCCTTAGTCAGTCGCTATACGGACTGAGTTACCGGGCCCACAAACGTTGGTAATAGAATGATTAAAAAATTGTCAGTTTTAAAGGGTTTGTAAGAGAGCTGTAATGGCTTAATGAAAATTCTCTACAATCATTTCCCAAGGAATGCTGATGTAAACCACAAGAGACCTATTTCGAGTGTGTGTTGTTTCATCCGTACCTAAATCCATTCTAAGCACTGTTGTGGAGTTGCTGGTTCGCTAAGTGACTAAGAGATTTGTGACATCTGGGTGAAAATTGGGCCGCTTCTGTTTGTCGTGCATCGCATGTCACCAGTCCAGCCCATCCATTCAAACAGTCCTCACAGTAAAGGAAACAACTAATCGAGTATATCGACCGTGACGTTTCCACTACGTCAGCAAAGAAAGCCACCCTTTCTTTCACTTCCACTCATCCCCTTTCCGCACCACTCCACCTCAAAAAGAACAAATTATTCCCTGGAGAGTAATTTTATTCAACGCTCCTTCAAGTTTTAGAACCATTAAAATGTAAGTGTGTGAAGGAGGCTAGCTAAGAAGAAAGACGGAAAAGTAGAAGGGAATGAGGAAAAGATCATATTTTGGACATGATTCTGCCGACACCCGAAACAAAGCAGATTTACTTTTGATTAACGAGATCTCTATAAGAATTTGCATGTCGACTTTCCTACAATTCATACGAGAGAAATGGGTAACTGTGCCATTTTAACCCCCTAACTTTTTATGAAAGTGCATCATTAAACCGACACATACATAAGATGATTCTCAGTGTCTCGTGCTAAGCGAACAGGCTGGTTCATCAGTAATGTTGCTAACTTGTATTCTGTAGGCAAATGTTTCGAAACTTGACCCATGCACCGGTTATCTCGATCAAATTTCTTCGCTGCTTCCCTCAGACACTGAAGTAACTTGAAGAGACCTCTTCCGTCTGTATCCAAATGTAATGTGTGGGTGTGTGTATGTGTGGGTTTTGAAGCGTGTGGGTGTGTGTATGTGTCGGTTTTGTAACTTGTGGGTGTGTGTATGTGTGGGTTTTGTAATGTGTGGATGTTTGTAAGTGTGGGTTTTGAAACGTGTTGTTGTGTGTATGTGTGGGTTTTGTAATGTGTGGGTTTTGTGATGTGTGGATGTGTGTTTGTGTGGGTTTTGTAACGTGTGGGTGTGTGTATGTGTGGGTTTTGTAATGTGTGAGTGTGTGTATGTGTGGGTTTTGTAATGTGGGGTGTTTGTGTGGGTTTTGAAATATGTGGGTGTGTGTATGTGTGAGTTTTGTAATGTGTGAATATGTGTATGTGTGGGTTTTGTAATGTGTGGGTTTATGTATGGACTTTTGTAACGTGTGGATGTGTGTATGTGTGGGTTTTGTAATGTGTGGGTGTGTGTATGTGTGGGTTTTGCAATGTGTGGTTGTTTTGACAATTGTGTGGATGTTTTGGTAGTATATGTACTTGTATTCCTGTGTTTCACATTGTTTTACTGTGTTTTTGTGTTGTTTATTTAATGTATATTTATTCTTATTTGTTACTAGTGTAAGGACTACTGCCACCGAGTGAAAACCCAATTGCAGTCAACAATAATAATAATAATAATAATAATAACAGCAATACAGGACCAAGTCATACTAACAAGAAACTAAAAGAAATATATTTTGAAGCAGCCAGACATCGAAGAGCTATGCAGAAGATGTGGAAAAGAATCGGAGACAATCCAACACGTTACTGCAGCATGTGAGCAACTAGCACCTATCGACTATGTAAAGAGACATGATGGACTAGCCAAAATTATCCATCAGAAACTGGCAGAAGCAGCCGAATTGATTGATGATAAAAGTCAATATTATAAGTAGACACTAGCCAATGTACACCAGAATGAAAATTTCAAGCTGTACTGGAATCGCAGCGTACTTACGGACAAAACAATACCTTTAATAGACCTGACATGACTTTTATGAATAAGAAAACAAATAACACCTTTTTGATAGACATAGCTGTTCCAAATACACATAATCTCGCCAAAACAATAACCGACAAACAAAACAAGTACCAAGAACTGTCGAATGAAATATGTGCTATGTGGAAGCAAAAGGCAGCAAAAGTGATCCCGATAGTAATATCATCTACGGGAGTAATTCCAGAATCACTATCACAAAGTCTAACAAGACTCAACTTGCACCCGAATACATATATACAGCTGCAAAAATCTGTAATTCTTGGCAAATGTTTAATTGTAAGAAACTTTTTAAAATACAAGTAAGACCACCGAGCCTATTCCTGTTGATTACTCCATCCCACGATAGGTGAATATTTCCCAGCCAAAGCTGAGAAGTGAAAAATGCGATACTACTACTACTACTACTACTACTAATAATAATAATAATAATAATGATAGCGTTCCACATAGCTGGGTGGAAAAGTCAATAGAATTGGTAGGAGTGAACAGTAAAATTGTTAGATTTTTTAAACTGTCTATGGAGAAATGGAACACAAGGCTTATTTTAAAAACAAAACAGGAAGTAATGCAGTCACAACCCATTCAGAAACGAAGAGGAATATTCCAGAGGGACTCTCTTTCGCCATTACTCTTTTGCATTGCACTTATTCCATTAACAAACGAGTTGAACAGAGCTGATTGTGGATATCAAGTACATGGAACTGAGAGGAAAGTAAGTCACCTATTGTATATGGATGACCTGAAACTGTTAGGTAGAAATGAAAATGAGTTGAAGAACGAAATGAAAATTGTGCAAACAATTAGTAAAGATATGAATAAGAATTTTGGTTTAGAAAAATGTGCAAGAATAGGTTTAAAAAGAGGTAGTGTTC
>Ga0123352_10008189_pt1 | contig 16263 bp, 9 predicted proteins | sample TergutLab28metaG_FD_89700 | JGI IMG/M metagenome (GOLD analysis project Ga0123352, IMG submission 89700) | Labiotermes labralis P1 segment gut microbial communities from Petit-Saut dam, French Guiana - Lab288 P1 | ecosystem: Host-associated > Arthropoda: Insects > Digestive system > Gut ... | reverse complement strand
TCAGAACTGATGAATAAAAAACCAACTAGATGCCACTTGTTATTTTATTGTACTTCTTATAGGCTCAACATGTTTCAGGCATTACTATGTCCATCATCAGGAGCTCGCGACTATGATGTTGATTACCACATTGGTCGTTTCTTTCTTGGTTTGCTGTATGTTGGAGGTTAGGTGCTGTTAGGCTGGAGTTTCCGAGCTGCAGCCGGGAAACTCCAACCTAACCCCACCTAACCCCCAACATACAGTAAACCAAGAAAGAAACGACGAGTGTGGTAATCAACACTATAGTCGCGAGCTCCTGATGATGGGCATAGTAGTGCCCGAAACATGTTGAGTCTATAAGAAGTACAATAAAATAACAAGTGGCATCTAGTTGGTTTTTTATTCATCAGGAATCATATGTAATTATAACCACAACTTACCACATTGGGGTCTCCTTTATAACAGTTTTGTTCTCTAATATGTCACATGCGTGTGGGCCTATTGTTACGTTTATTCCACAAGCGACAATCTCGAGCTCTGTGGGATGATAGTACCATCATTGTTTTAAAAGAGTAAAATTACAGCATATCCTAAAATTAATTTGGCCGACGGCAAAGTCCAGAAATACCAAATTCGTGGAATACGTAGTATTTTTAGTCGATTTAACCGTCTAGAATTAAAATAGGAAATATTAGGCACTTTTTCTAATGTAATGCCATTGATGATGCATTGGACTTTTTTTATAATTAGCTGACACTGGAAATTTCTAAACACTCTTCTGTAAAGGGGAGACGAACTACGTGAAATGTGGACACCCCTGCAGCGAGCAATACTGTTCCTGCACTATGGCCAAACAGGGCCCAAGTTCGATTACGTACGACTGAACTAACCCTATAGCTTACCGCATATAAGCAAAGAACCATCCATACATGAAGTTTTAGTCTATGTTTTGCGCCTGAATAGAAAATCTATACAAAACCTGACGTGAAAGATCTTATTTTCACTTTAAAACGTGTAATAACATAGTTGCGCTTTTACGGGCTGGTGGTGCTCGCGTGTAGATTGTAGCTGACAATGTGGGCTAATATTCAGCCGTGATACAGTGGGTTCCAAAAGCTGAGCAAGGCGCACAGCAGTCCTTTTAGAAATCTTAGACCTCCTAACAGGGTAGAAGAAACTTTCTTATCAGTAACTGAGAGTTCTAAACCAATATGAACGTTACTAACATTTCCATTCGTTTCAATGCACTACAATTCAAATGAATCTAAGGCTTAAACCGTTTACTGTATTTGTAATTGAGACGCGGTGTGTTTTCTGCCAGACAACACAGAGTTAGCCGCTGGGATCTCACACCGAAAGCCAGAGTTCGATCCCGAGACAGTCCGTGTGCGATTTGAGGTGGAAAATTCGCACTGGATCAGACTTTATTCTGAGATCTTCACTTTTGTCCTGTCAACATGATTCCTCAAACTATATACAGGGCGCTTCATCTTAATACTGTTCTTATCAGAAGGACAAGCGGGAGAAGCCTGGGAACCTTCAAACACAGCAGTGTTCTTTGGAATATCAGTGAATAACGGACAGCACAAGGAAAGACAACTTTCCGGCAACTAAACAAAAGCTGGCTGTGGTTTCGTCACGATTGCCTTCGGTGCAAATGGTCAAACAGACTGGTCGACTGTACAGTGACCAGAGATGACAACACAACCATTGATATTCTAGCGCCAGATAGGAATATGGTAGGCCTATAACATTAAATAAATACAAATAAAGGTAAATCAGTCCCATTTCAGGCCTGGAGTGGCCCAGAGTATTCCAGGAAGTTAAGGTTACCAGAATTCATGACAACGGCACAGGATGGTGGTAAGTTTGTCAGCCTTACACACCGGCAGCCTTTACCCCCAGAAAATGCTCCTGGTACTCCTTTCTGTCAGAGGCTGAGTCGACCCCAGGGCCATAGTGCTATCGGAAGGATTTTATGTCAATGAAAAATTCCAATCACACCAGCTGGAATCGAACCAGCGACCTTCCGATTTGTAGCACAGCACCTTAACCATTCTCCCCCAAATAAATACAAGTAATTTGGACTTATATATGAAGCAAGCAATATCTCCACTGCGAATACTTTAGTATCTGACCTCGGGCAGATTTTAATCTCAGTTGTAACCGAGATAGTGCATAAAACATGCACGTACTAACAGAAATTACGTTAAATGCCGAGGACTGAAAAAAAAAACGAGTAACACGCACCTTGTATGTACTGTACTGTACATGAAATGACACCCATGACGAATATTGTTCCTACGCATGTCAAAACACGGTTGTTAAAATAAAGAAGTGTAGAAAGCATTTGTTAGTATTTCCATCTCTATCTGACGTAAACAATCTCCGTGGAGGAAATATACAGCTTTAAATTATAACAGAAAAATTAGTGGAAATGTAGGCACACACGTACAGTACCGACGTCACAAAATTTATTACAAAATCACATAACAACACTGAAGAGCTACCCTTATAAACTCCATTACCACTGAGACACAGAATAAGGACCGTGACCCAAACTGAACCGTCAACCAGTTAACCAGAAATAATAAGCGAAGCATATTATTCGGGTGATCAGATATAGAAGAATGAGATGGACTGGGCATGCAGAACGTATGGGAGAAGAGAAGTTGTTCATACAGGGTTTTGGTGGGGACACCTGAGGGAAGGACACCACTTGGAAGACCCAGACTTAGATTGGAGGATAATATTAAGATGGATTTTCAGGAAATGGAACGGGGGGGGGGCATGGACTGGATTGATCTGGCTCAGGGTAGGCGCAGATGACGGGCGCTTCTAACCACGGTAATGAAACTTTGGTGTTCCATAAAGTGTGGGGAATACTTGACTATGTGAGAACCGGTAAGCTTCTCAAGAAGGACTCTGCTCCATGGACTATGGAGTATGCACATGTGCCATTCATGATCTTCCGTAAGATGTACAAATAAAGTAGGGCGCAGGAATTACAAGAATAACCGAGCGAAAGAAGGAATTCTGCAGCAGCTCTTTATCCTATCAATAAAATACTTTCATGCATATATTTTTTTATAATCTTAGTAATTGACGAACTTAATGCACAAATTCTTGTTTTATAATAAGTTTATTGTATTCTTCTACATGTTTCGAGCACACGGTGCTCGAAACATGTAGAAGAATGTAATAAACTTATTATAAAACAAGAATTTTTGCATTAAGTTCTTCAGTTAGTAAGATTATACTGAGATGCACGGTAAGCAAAAACATCAGGAGTTTTATATTTGTGTGGCAATATTCCTACACGAATATACAACTGGAGGCCCCTAGTTATATCAATTTAATTGGCATTTCATGTTGACCAATTCTGTACATAAGTGAAATACTTTCCTGAATATAGCATAATGCTGAAATATGCAACAAGTGTCAACATTAATAATAAAATTGATTCTTCTAGTTTTCCCCACTATGTCAGTTTAATCCTGTGAACCTGCAAAACAACACAGGGTGTCTCAATGGACATTAATCGTAGGAGAAACGTCGGGATAAATTAATTACCTGTATACCAATTAAAGTTAACAGGAAAGTTGTCCCAATGCTCATTAAAACTCCTAGCCATGAAAATAAATGGACTAGTGGAGGTACGGCTCCACGCATTATTGGTCTGGGCGCTAGTTGTATGTGATAGATAGCCTCATTTCCCGACAGCTCTAACACGGAAAATCGTCTCCTGGTAGATTCTAGTTGAAATGTGATGGCACACGGTAACGCACAGGAGGGGAAGTGAAGGGGAAACTGGCGAATGGAGTGGGTAGCCAGTACTCTTCACATTACCTCGGAACATGGTGTATCCAGCATTACTACCGCTGATGCGCACTCATCAGCTGCCAGTAGTCGACTGAATTGACGCCCCCACCGATTTAAATGGACACGTCCGTTTCGCCCAAAGACGAAATCTGGTTTCTGCGCGTGTGCCATCACATTTCAACTGGCCTCCACCGACTGGGTAGGAGGCTGGGTGAGGAGCAGAGAGGGTGCGGCGACTATTGACGGGAGGATCATCCTTTTTTCCTGTGGAAAATCAGACACCGACTGTCTCCCGTGTGTGTGTGTGTGTGTGTGTGTGTGTATGCACGTGCGTGAGCCGTATCTGCATACGCGTGTGTGTAGTTGAGTTATTATGATTTATTTTTCGATGTTGCAGGATTTAATAAAAAAGTTTGGACAGTCGAAGGTGGGATGAATGGTATAGCAGAAGGAATTTCACAAAGTCTCCAGCTTCAGCCGTAGGTAACGTCAAAAAGTGTAGGTTGATGCCACAAGTCAGGAAAGTGCGAGAACATCAGTGTGTTTCTGCCATCAGAACGGCGCAGGTGCTGCCAGTATTCGTCTGTTTAGGCAGCAGCCAAAATTACGTGACTGAGGTAGGACGACTCTAGGTTTGTGAGATTCACGCTGAATGTTGTCATGCAAAATGACGGGGCCTTTGTGGAAGTAATCGTGCTAAGAATAAAACATTGAAAACCTTTGAAAGGAAATGGGCTGGGCCTGATCAAAGTAATATTCCGACACTTTCCTACTGGGAATGAGGACAGTCTCGCAACTTCCCAGTAAGGTTAGACCGTTCGACGATCCAGATAGTAACCACGTAAACAAGTGCATAGAAATTTTGGACCGAAAACCTCAAGGGAGGGAATCACTTAGAATACTCAGAAGCGTACTGTGAAGCAGGTAAAGCTAGATGTAAAATGCACCCTAGAACAAGCCACGAAGGATCAGAGGGGGAGTATAGGTATAGCTCAAATCTTTCTTTAACTTCGGCACTAATTGAGGGTGGGTGGTCAACGCCACACACCGGCCGCTTTACCCCGAAAAAAACCGGTACCCATTGTAACGTTGATGAAGAGAGAAGCATTTTATTTATGTAGGCTGTTAGTTTCTAAGCAGACGTACAGTGCATGTTAGATAATAGAAATGTGAGTAGAGAGCATTGGCGGAATGATATTGATAAGGGAAGTATTGGTGACGGGGGAGAAGGGAGCGGGAACCTATCCCCATGCCACTTCGTCCAACACAAATCCCACATGGGCTGGCATGGGATCGAAACCTCGCCTTCGCGGTGAGATATCGGCGATATACTGCCTGAGTTATAACAGGGTCCATAACACGTTAGTATAATATTAAAAATGGTATGAAAAGTGGAGATTTTGAGGGCGTGAATTGGGTGTAATGGCCCAGAGGAAAATTAGGTGGTTGGCTATGGTTAATATGACGAAGAAACTAGCGGTGCTCTGCCATTACCATCTTCTCAAGTAGGGCTATGAATTGTGTACGAGTAATTACTATCATCGTTATCATCTTCATTGTCGTTATTGAATTTTTATTTATTATTTGCTGGGTTCGGTGGTCACTGCGTCTTTAAGCTAGCATGTTAAATGAGAATTGAATTAGTTTGGCAGCAATGAATAATGTGGTGGCAAGTTCTTCTGTTTAGGCCATTCCCTGACCGTCTTGTTGGGTTGTGCTGCTTAGGCCTTGGTTTGCTACAAGAAACTGCTGTCATAAAAATACATTGACTAGTAGAGTTGAGCGAGCGAGCGTCACAAGAAGACAGGCGCCTCGTGGATAAGCAACACAGACATCGGGAGGGCTGCTGGACATTGTCACACTCACAACAAACACAACCTGACCCGACCGGCAACTGTGGGATAGTCTGCCAGAGACCTCCGCCACCCAAATATACAAGCTGACCCAAAACTCAATGCACAAATCCTACAAGGCAGACGGTTCTTAAATGAAGGATTTATGGCAATACATCGTGTTTAGCAATATCTGAGGACGGAAGTTTCTACATAACATGATCTACACTGACTCCCAAGTGACATGAACTGTTTGTAAGTAAGAAACCTTTAGTTCGTCAACACAGAAGACATGTGAATAATTATCTGTTGGTTTCACTGACTGCAAATACAGGGTTATTCTAAATGATTGTCGGAGTTTTAACAATTTGCCATACATAATACACTTGAGATAGGAGTATATGTTTTTTATTTAATAGAACAACACTCCAAGTTTTTGTTACATACCTTACAGGTGCTCTATATGTGCACCTTTTGTGATTCTACAAACATCAACACGATAATCGATTTCGTTCCAAACTGTTTGTAGCATGTAAGCGTTGATGGTTTCAATGGCAGTTCTGATTCGTAACTTCAGTTCTGAGATACATCATAAAATAAAACTTTGAAAATTTCTAGATCCATCGGTGCAACTACATACTCCTATCTCAGAACTGCCATTGAAACCATCACCGCTGACGTGCTACAAACAGTTAGGAACGAACTCGATTATCGTGTTGATGTTTGTAGAATCAAAAAGGGTGCACATATAGAGGACCTGCAAGGTATGTAACAAGAACTTAAGAGTGTTGTACTATTACTTACTTACTCCATAGTGCAGAGCCCTTCTTGAGAAGCTAACTGGTTTGCAGCTAGTCAAGAAATTCCCCGCATTTCACGGAACCCGAAGGTTCGTTACCGCATTCACAAGTGCCCGCCACCTGTCCCTATCCTAAGCCAGATCGATCCAATCCATACCCCCACATCACACTTCCTAAAGATCCATCTTAATATTATCCTACCACCTACGCCTGGGTGTCCTAAGTGGTCTCTTTCCCTCAGGTTTCCCCACCAAGACCCTATACACCCCTCTCTCCTCACCCATACGCGCCACATGCCCAGCCCATCTCATTCTTCTCGATTTTATCACACGCACAATATTGGGTGAGGAGTACAAATCATTTAGCTCCTCGTTATGTACTATTAAATTTAAAAAAATACGTATACTCCTATCTCAAGTATATTGTGTATGACAAGTTGTCAAAACCCCGACTAGTCTCAAATTAATATAGGTACTGTACCATAGCCCATCCCGGGGGCCTCGCGGTCTAAGGCGTGGGTATGCCGTCGCTCTCTTGCTGGGATCGTGGGTTCGAATCCAGCCGGGAGCATAGATATCTGTCTCTTGTGAGTGTTGTGTGTTGTCAGGTAGAGGTATCTGCGTCGGTCTGATCACTCGTCCAGAGGAGTCCAACCAAGTGTGGTGTGTCTCAATATGATGGCAAAGACTCGATAATAAGGAGACCCTGGCACAATAAGGACTGTCGCGCCATAATAAAATAGATACCATAATGCCTCTGCTAGAGGGTACACGTGCCTGGCATTTATGTGTTTATGATCTCAACCACAAGTTAACAATTCATGCTATAGACTTAACTCCTATTGCTATATTATACTTCCCTAAAGCTATTTTTCTTACCTTTTTAATTCTTCGTCCTTTCTGCCCTTTAAGGCGCTTTCTCATATCTGCGGACGGCCTATTAAAATTCCTATATCCGTTCATCCGTCCGTCCGTCCGTCCAACTGATCACAGATTGCAACACGAAAAATGCTGAATGTCTTTGCATAAAATTTAATGCTGTGTCTTTAGACTATACATGATTAAGTATTTCAGTTTCCTCCGAATCGAAAAAAATGAAACACAATTCACACGAACAACTAAAACCATTTATTTATCTACAGAAAATATCCAGTGTACGGCCTATGTGTCAGTTCAGTGAAATAGCAAGTCTGCGACATTTAGGATAGTCGTCACATCTGTAGAAAAAAATAATAAATTTCAATCTAGAACAGGCGTTGAAGGTACAGAGGCATTAGTAGGTGTACAGCTCTGTCCTTTCTTTAACCTTGGCGCTACATGGAGGTGGGTAGTTAAAGCCACGTACCGGCCGCTTTACCCCAGCAAAGAGAACCTGTACCCATTGTACGGGAGGCTGGGTGGGCCCCAGGACCGGTCTGAACTCGTGCGGAAAACCTCGTCCCCATCAGTATTCGATCCCCGGACCGCCCAGCCCGTAGACAGTCATCATACCGACTGAACTATTCCGCCCCACAACATCAATAAAATTGGTTGCTTCAAACCGATCTGCACACGTGACATACCAGAAGACTGGCATGTACAGTACATCAGCAACGTTGTGGAAAATGTGAGTCTCCAATAAACGCCATTTTTGCAGGTTGGCAGCTAAAATGACCGCTTGCCGTGTGGTGAGCAGCATGAAGTAAACTTCTAACGAGCTATGCACAAAATGTAACACACCATTAAGTAAAAGAACTTTTTACATTGTCTAAATACACACACAAACCATGTTCGTGTCTGTTAGACAATGGAAAAAGTCATTTTACTTATTAATGTGTTACAAATTTCTCCTTTGTCAAGAAATTCCACGGTGCAGCACGCAGAAAATATTAGCCAGCTTTTCATTAAGGGTACCATCTTTACACAACATATATTGTTGGCTAATGTTTAGTTAAATAAGCTACATGTTTCGGCCTTACTTGACCATCATCATGCTTACAGGAGATTAGTATCAATTAAGGTACAAATAAGCCTGATGATGGCCAAGTACGGCCGAAACATGTAGCTTGTTTAACCAAATATTAGCCAGCAATATATGTTGTGTAAAGATGGCGGACTTAGTGAAAAACTTGGTATATATACATAACGGGATGGAAATAATTCAATTTAGAAAATATTAGGCCCAATTTCACGAGACAATTTCAAAATGAAAACAAGAGAAATTTTTGACTTTCATCCAGTTTTAATGCTTTGCCCTCACGTGTAAACTCTTTTAAGACAAAGACTACGCTTTGGTTTTGGCATTCCTGCCCTACAAACGTCAAAATTTGATGTTTTAACGCTTATTAAGCTGAAACTCGCAGATATAAATATAGAATGATTTTAAATTAAATCCATTGCCTGTATGTTAAAATCAAACAATTTTGAAACATTATCCTTAGTCCTGCACGTATTCGTACATCTAAAAGTACCTAAGACACCTCATATTTCATGTCACGTGAGCATACTTTGTCACATTCCTGCCAACGAGTACTCTCGGAATTACTTGACGCCTTACCTGCTGGTGTCCGGGTGGGCGATACTTTTATCTCTTTCTTGTTTCTGAAGAGCGCCATTTGTGACAGGAAACACAATTTAATTTACAAATTTGTATTACTGCACTTGTACAAATGTCCTGTGGTTTGTTTTGTGACGATGTGACATCTGCAAAACCCGTGAGAAGCTGAAATAAAACCTGCAGACATGACAGCTTACGCCCGGTCATCACACATGTTCAGATGCTGGTAGCACCACTGGATACAATTATTTCAACATAAGTGATAAGATAAAAGGGAGCAGTGTGACTGTGAATAAGAAGCAGCTGAGATAAAATAAAGTAGGAAACATAACAAATAAATAAAACCTAAAATACAACAAAACAAAATCAAGTCACATTATTGACTGACGGAAATAGAAGTTTTGCTCCTCTAACACCTTTTAGTTTTACGATTTTTGGTTACGGTGCTGGAGAATTCGATTCTATGTAGGTGCAACGATCTTCATGTCGTCTGACATCCCGTCGTAGCGGAATCTGTGGCACACCCGGCCCACTGGCAGGACTACCACAGCGTCTTTCCCTGTGTAAAGTGGCTGGAGTACAAAGCTAATCAGTCACTTCCATCTAGTGCTGAAGTCGAAGGCTGTGTCGAACTATGCCTTCAGTTTCCCACGTGCTTTTATGGTACAGTTTAATTAACGCAGGGAAAATTTTCTCCTTTGCTTATTATTGCGACTGGGTATGAGAAAGAAGGGCGGTGTTCATGGCAGATTCGCATAACTGTACGCCTTAAATCTTTTAAAATACCGATCAAAACTTAGGACATAATGCGAGAATTAATTAGGCTACTTTGACGTATCTGTAAGCTAAACAACAATACAATATAAATAAAAAATATGCACATTTTCTAAATCAATAATTTAATTGCAATTTTTTATGTCTTCTACGTGTTTCGAAACCGAGGGTTCATTTTCAGGAAAACGGTTATGTGTACATGTACGTTACAGTGTGTTTTACATGCGTCAGTATAAGTAGTCTTGTAGGTAGAAGCATCCATGTCATAATTTTTAAGTTTTAGGTTCTTGCGACCGTGCATCATGGAACGTAGTGTGAAGAGAGATAAACCAACAAGATGCAACTAATCCGATGTTTGTTATCAAACTTCTATCTCAACATGTTTCGGGCATCATTATGCCCATCATCAGGAGAACAAGACCGTGTATTACTGCATATGGTGTTCTGCAACTCCATATGCAGTAAAACACGGTCTTGTTCTCCTGATGATGGGCATAATGATGTCCGAAATATGTTGAGATAGAAGTTTGATAGTAAACATCGGATTAGTTGCATCTTGTTGGTTTATCTCTTTTCACCCCATGTTATAATGTTGGGTCTGACGGAAAACGCAGCAATTTTTCCTACTTACAACGACTGGATATTGTGTCCCCACTACCATCGCTGCTGATTTGTGACTCAGAGTACGTCAGCCTACACACTAGTCAGATACAGACAAATCGTTGTAAAATATCCGAATAACAAAATGACAATAAACTGGTATCGCCACGACTGTTGCTGGAAATGGACATAAACTCAGCCATTGGGCCGTCGGGATCCCCTCCAAGTTTGTCACTTACCAAAAAATCTCCCCAATATTAGCCGCTGCTGTGGACGTGGCAGATGAAAACCTAGTTTTTTCAACCAACAAATATAAGTCAAATTAGATTGAACGTTCCATAACAGAGACGCCTGCTTTTGAAGATTAAAATCTGTGTACTTTGATAGCAAGTACTTTGAATGTTACTGCAACCAGTAAGGTCAATAAGAGATTTAATTCGCAAAATAAACGAATATTATTCCTCTTACCAACATTAAGAGATCGAATTTAGTAGGCTAATAAAAATGAAGTAAATTTTCTTTAAAGTTACTAATCAATGTTTAAATATTGTTCAGTTTATCTTTGCTCTTTGACACCTGTTCCCTGCTACGAATAAGAAAGCTCGCTCTTGGAAACCGGAAAGCGTTAACATTTGCCAATGTCGGTCAAATATTCTTCTGTTGTTCCATGAGATCTGAAGCGTGGTATTCATTAACGGTCGTAAAAACGTTTACCACATTTAAAACGCAGTTTTATTGGAATTTATCAAATTAAAACCAACATTACAGGTGAAAAAACCTTTCTGCAAGTAGAATGATTCTGAATACATGTAATGCAGCGCCCTGTCACAGCCTATTCTCTCTATGCATGCAGCTAACATGTCTCCGATCACAGAAATACGCAAGTCTTAGAGCTGCTACTTTCTTACGCACAGTACGGGTGATATTCTAATATAAAAAAGCAGCTATTGATAGATTCTAGCCAACCCCTCCTGTCCGCAAAGCTCATAAATGTTCCAAAAGCCGAGTTTAATGTCTGGTAAAAATTTTTGCTTTTTTACTATCGTATAAAACTTTCGTAGAAGCCGCTAATTGCTGTTACTTTGCTGAAACACGGATTGGACATCAGTACAATAAATTATAAATCGTAGACACAGTTACAAATTCATCATCTAAATACACAGCAGTTTTAAATAGAAGAAAATTCAATGAAAGTTTCACGCAGTGTCCATAAATTGTATCGAACTCTATACCAATTATTCTACAAGCATTGTAATTTACGTAATACTGCGCAGAGTATTTAATATGTATAACAAAAGACTTTCAAAATTTATGGCGAAATTTCAAACCGATCTCCCCGTTTTGTTTACTTCATAATAAATTTAAAGTGGAAGATTAGAGGACACTAACAAAATAAACAAAAAAAAAAAATCTGTTTGGTGCAACAGAATGCATGCTTTAATATTTAATAGCTTTTAGATTTCCCTTAAAAATAAACCCGGAACATGACGCTGGCTGTACAACAGTGGGACACTATCAATTATTCTATGTACACACAGCGTGTAGCGCGCGCGTTAACGTTGCACTCGGTACATCTATATTGACACCTCACAACTGCACACTTCGCCTCAATAATTCATACCTCTAAACAACAGAGGCAATGGTATAATTTATTTATTACCGGATATATAAAACACGGCTCGCCCACAGTTGGGAAACCGACTGAAACACGCAAGAACAAGGTAAACAAGAAGTGGTTTTGTTGCTGGGACACAAACTCACACGTCACGTTTGTGATTCTGAATTTTATTAGGATCGTTCGCAAAACTGCGAAAAGCAACTATTAGCTCCGTCAGTCTTGCCATCCGCATGGAACACCTGGGTGACCACTAGACGAACTTTTATTAAATTTGACATTTGAAGATTGTTCTAAAAGATGTCAAAAAATTAAATTTTGATTGAAATCTGACATATATACGGGTATATTAAATTAACACCTTTGTACATTAATGATAATATCTTGTTCGGTTCTTCTTAGGATGAGAATTGTTTCAGACACAAGTTTAGAGAAAATGACAACACATATTTTAGGCCCAATAATATTTTCCCTGAAAATCGTGCCTTTATGACATAATGTGAAAAAATATGGTACAGTCAGACAGTCACAAATGACAATATAATACACGCTAGGGCCTTACATGCTGGATACCTAAGTCTACAAACACGATCTCAGAATATGTAACACTACTTTGCCACTGCCAACAAGGGTTCCGCGAAAACTCCTCGGTGTTGCAGTTATTCATACATTGCCTGTCTTGCTTATCGTGCTTTTAACCTTCTCTGCGTCCTTCGCCCGTCCGTTCTACTGAACGGATCCAGATCGATTCCTGGGCTCAGTCACCCCATATTCAATAACCCAGAACAGCAGACAAACAAATAATCACAACTACATGTCAGACAATACCTTGTACTGGCCGAAACGTGCTGCATTTTCAGCTTTTCTAAAAAGGCTTAAAATTTTAAGGGAAGACAAACACTTTAAATACAACACATTCATATTAAAAAGGCAAAACATGTAGCAAGTTGTCGGTAAAAATATATTGTTTGAAAATACAGTTGTGATTGATACTCCTTCCGATAATTTGTTTATTCACACAACTCAAGTTGATGTCTCGCTCTAACATTATCACTGGAACGGTCACCAGGCGTAAAGCTGATGGAGCCTGAAGCTAACTGCTCTCTTTTATGTAGAATTACTTGTAAGATTGTGGGCCGGGTAGCGTAGGCGTTATAGCGACTGGCTACGGGCTGGACGGTCCGGGGATCGAATTCCGGTAGGGGCGAGATTTTCCGCACCTGTCCAGACCGGCCCTGAGGGCCACCCAGCCTCCTGTACAATGGGTACCGAGTCATTCCCGAGGGTAAAGAACGGCCGGGTCGTGACGCTGACCCCTCAACCCCTTCTAGTGCCGCGTTCAAGAAACAGTAGAGCTATACCTCTACTCCCCCTATGGGCCGTACAGTCTGTACAGAGCCTCAGTGCCTGTAAAAAGTTGCACTTTACCTTTACCTTTTTTACCTGTAAGATTCGTAGAAGTTCTTCTACCCACACCAATAGGAATTACGAATAGATTCCTTAATTTTATTACATGGACAGGCTGGCCTTTTTTCTATTCAATTGTTGATAGGTTCTTGAAATATTTACCGACGTTTTTCAACCACAGAAGATATATAGGTCTGGTGGTGAATGAGATAGATAAGGATAATTACAGGACAATCATTAATGACAAACATGTAAATATTTGAAAGCACATGTTCCAGCCTTCGTCAAGTGCATTTATATTACCCAGCTAACAGCTGTAATAGAAAACCTCTAGACGTGCATTTGGGAGGCATCCGTCTGGAACTGCAACCAGATAACGGATTACCTTCAGTTCCTCTAAGTAAAAGACAAGATATTACCCTCAAATATGTCACGATTACAACTTCAATGAACTTCTTGACCATATTTGATACATGTAACTTCGACAGTTAGAATGGGCGTTTTTGATATGCTAATAATGATCAAATCGAACTTACGTAGAATGGAATATTTTATTGGACCGTCGTTAAACAACAATATGGACCAATGTTTTTATTATGGAACTAACAACGGAGCTACATGTTTCGAACCTCCAGGGCCATCATAAGGCTATAAAATAAAGGTGTTAACCAAGGCACATGCGGTGTTACCGTATGTGCCTTGTTAGTTGCATAATACAAACATTGCACCTTATTGTTGTGTAACGACGGTCCAATAAAATATTCCATTATACGTATACACAAGGGATGGAAAACCCGCAATTTAGAACTTACTTAGGTTATGTAATTTTATGTGGAACAGCTTTTTTAAATAATGTAAAATCAATTATGCTTGAATATATTAGGAAGGCCTGTGGGAGTATCGCATGAACCTCAGTGCACCGACCTGGATTCGCACTGCTTGTTTACCACATGAACGCCGGCCCGTATGTCACACATGGTGCCGATTTGACGTGAACCAGTAAGCAGATTTAGGCCTCTAACATGTCTTTGGACGTGCGATCAAGCGAAAGAACAACGTGCAGGGAAAACTCCCTCGATAAAATCTGAGTTGCTACCGTCAGGAGAGGGAATTGTTGTTGAGGGTAGCGAGTCCCATCTCACCGGGGGGTTCGAAAAGAACAGATAATCAATGAGGCAATCCATGCCAAGAATGGGGTCAGAAGGGACCCCAGTAGCGGTGCTGATTAAAAACCCTGAGCTCAATTAGGTGCCTGGATGGTATGTCTATCATTATGACGAGGCACTGAGGCGCGAGAAGGAAAGGCCGCTGTCATCTGCCGCACAAAGTTAACACTGGCCTCCATATGCTGCACTGATCTGCAAGCGGACAGGTGAAAACCGGCGACCGATTAATATTCACAACAGCAACGTACAAAGAGTGCAATACCAAGAGGAGTCAACTTTTATGGCCAGCGAGGTCCTGGACAGGTCAGACGCTGATGTGATCGGTTGTAATAACTCCAGTAGTAATATCCACCCATATATGCCCCTGTTTTTACGCGTAAGAGGCCTCGCATTGAGAAGATCAATCACCCAAATTGTTCTTTAATGTCTCGTTGTTGCTGAATTAATCCCGCTTAATCACTGATGCACGGCGATGATAAGCGGTCAGAAACAATGCACTGCTGTATCCTGCCTCTTATTCAGGACTTATACGGCCGTAATCTAGTGTATGGTGGATATAACAAGCAGTCAGGATCTAGGAGATACTTAATCTTTAAGTGGTTTTAAGTATCGTGTTTCAGGGATAACTTATTTAAGTTTTTTATGAAACGACAAATAATTTCTCAAGAAGTGTAAAGGAAGATATTATTTGAGAACACAATCAAAACGTTTATGATGATATTAACCTTGAAATCTTATCCAGGGATGAGGCTCTGGTACTCAAGCCGACAAACAGGTTTTGAACCACGCGATAGGCCGTAAGCCTGTATATTCCATCGGACGTTCTGAAGAGAAAACAAAAAATTACGCAACGAAATTCATTCCACGGTATTTTACTTGCACTTATTTTATTTGTACGACGTGAAGGCAAGTTATTTTCATAAGAAAATCACATTTACTGCAATTTTACCTATGCATTGGGGCCTACAGAAACTTGAGGCAAACAATCACATAATTAAAATCTGATCTTTCCACTTTCATTATAACCTATTCAAACAAAAAAAAAAAAAGAAAGTTGGCTGAGACACTTCTATGTTAACAGTATGGAAAAAATTAAGATTCTTAGGATTTTATTTCTTATATCGGGACTGCTCTTTTCCTAGGAGCTTAATACAGTAATGTTTGTACGGTCTTACATTTTCTGACGATGGTATAGCACATCCACATTCTTTAACTTTTTGGACATTTTCAATCGCCTAATGCATTAAAATTAATAAAACTACGACACTGCCTTTCAAGGAAAAACTCGGCTTCCTTCTAGGACAAAATGTTACTATTTAATTACTTACATTCTTCTTTAACTTACATTGGAATCAAATCATTCCAGAGACAATTTAAAAACTATGTAAATACAAATCTCACTAAATATTTAATGGATCATACTCATCACGAGTCACTGTTAATGTCCTCTTCTATTAGACCCATGATGCAGAGCGTGCATGAAATGCAATTTACTTTACTTTGACATGGTTGGTAGTTCAGCAGCAAGCCTCAAGACAGGGGCTGATCCTGTTCCCGAAAAGTGGTGCTGCATCAGTTATATTAATTTTAATACATTAGACAATGTAAAAGACCGCCTCTGTGGTCTAGTGGTCAGAGTTTCTGGCTACAGATACAGAGGTCCCGGGTTCGATGCCCGGCGCTACCAGATTTTCTGAGTAGTAGTGGGTCTGGAACGGGGTCCACTCAGC